>ERZ761603.60-NODE-60-length-93201-cov-50.136141_pt1 | contig 93201 bp, 80 predicted proteins | sample MGYA00511879_ERZ761603 | MGnify/ENA primary metagenome ERZ761603 (study PRJEB28899, sample SAMN02850040) | bioreactor sludge metagenome | biome: EBPR Sludge; feature: EBPR Bioreactor; material: flocular biomat | place: Australia: Thorneside Wastwater Treatment Plant...
AATGCTTTTCAGCAACTGAGCCCTCAACGAGATTTGAACCCGTGACCTCACCCTTACCAAGGGTGTGCTCTGCCAGCTGAGCTATGAGGGCATTGCGTGCTGTACCCCATTTGATTGGGGTGCGTCAATATCGCATTGACGCAGTGGGCAGTGAAGGATTCGAACCTCCGAAGTCTTCTGACAACTGATTTACAGTCAGTCCCCTTTGGCCACTTGGGTAACTGCCCATGATAAATTGGAAACGATCACCGACTTATACCTCAACCGGTAATCCAGAGCCGACGACGAGAATCGAACTCGTAACCGCCCGCTTACAAGGCGGGTGCTCTGCCGATTGAGCTACGTCGGCAAGGCAATAAGCGGACAGATTATACCAAAACAATTCACATCGTCAAGTAATTTTGATGGCAATGAATCTGAAACGAAAATCGAAATTGACCCCTTGACATCCCAAATCAAATGGTATATTATTTAGAACAAGTGTTCTATTATGGATAAAACGAACCAATTCGCCCTGATGATCGAAGCCCTGGCAGAACTTGCGCAGGAGGAACAGATACTCATCGCATCTGAACCGCTTCAGACTCCGCCGGAGCCTGAACTGCCAACCCTGAAGTCTGTCCTCACCGACATCGCTCCCCTACCACAGGAAGCGCTCTTCCTTGGCATCGCGGAAGATGGATTGCCCGTGCTTCTCAACCTATACGATCCTGTACCGGGTCCCATCCTGATCGCAGGCGACCAAGGCAGCGGCAAGACAAAATTCCTCAAAACCATTGCCCGCGCTGCCGACATGCTCCATGCGCCCAGCCAGGTGCAATATGGCATCATCACCTCCCGCCTTGACGAGTGGAAGACGATCCACGGCAGCCGGAACAACGCAGGCGTTTATGAAACCAGCGATGACAACGCAAAGGAATTGCTGCAATCACTCGTCACTTGGGCGCATCACAACAAGGGACAGGAACAATCCATCCTCTTGTTGATCGACGACCTCGATGCCGTGCTAAAACTTGGTCAGCAGGCACAGCAGAACTTGCGCTGGCTGCTCCTACGCGGAACCAGCCGCCGGGTGTGGACATTCGTCGCGATGGATGCGGCGCAAGCTCACGACCTCAAGGGCTGGCTGGAATTCTTCCATACCCGCCTGTTCGGAAATGTGCAACACTCCGCTACAGCCAATCTCCTGACGGGCAATTACAACCTTCATCACCTGAAAGCCGGCATGCAATTCGCCATGCGTGAAGACGGAAAACTGCTGGGCTTTTGGCTCCCTACCATCGAATAACGAAAGGCAGGTCCTCATGCACACCGGCATGTTATGGTTCGACAATGACCCACGCACGACCTTGAGCGTGAAGATTCAAAAAGCCATAGATTACTACAACAAGAAATTTGGACGCATCCCCGACTTATGCCTTGTCCACCCCAGCATGCTGGATAGCGGACAAAAGCAATTCGAACTGGGCAAAATGGTTGTCCGCCCGTACCGCTCAGTGATGCCCGGTCACTTCTGGATCGGCGTCGAAGACCAAAAGACAAGATAAGATATAGATTTCCCTTCGCCATCTATATCTCCTTGCAGGCTTCCCGCATAACTGGCAATGCGGGAAGCCTTTCCTTTAACTAACCGGTTGCAACCACAAAAGCAATTGCATGTCCTTCAGTGTGGCTTAAGCTGACCGACCAGGTTGTCAGCCCCAAATGATCTGCCAGCCGTTCCCCCTCGCCATGCAGGGATAAATATGGAGCATTCTTTCCATCCACTTGGATTTCGATATCCAGCCAGCTGACATCGCCAATGCCATACCCCAAGGCTTTCGATACCGCCTCCTTGGCGGCAAAACGTGCCGCCAGCGAAGGGATGCGCCCATGGCAATCGCGCTGCTCGCTTTCGGTAAAGATCCGCTTCAGGAAGCGTTCGCCATGCCGCTCAATGGCTTCCTGAATGCGGATATTCTCGATCAAGTCCACACCCGTTCGTAACAGCATGTTTTCTCAGGGTCCTGCCGTAGCAATGACCAGCCGTTCCAGGTCGATGTACTTCCGCGCCACAGCCGCAACATCATCACGCGTCACACTGCGGACAAGAGACTCATAGCGCTGATAGTAATCCATCCCAAGATCATATCGATGAATATTCAAGATCGCGCCAATCACACCGTTGTTCGACTCAAGTGAAAGCGGCAGCCGCCCAACGTAATTCGCCTGACTATCGGCAAGTTCTTCTTTGGTGACTCCGCTTTTCACAAAACGACTTAATTCCTTTTCGATCAAACCCAGCGCCCTGCCCACGTTTGCCGGGTTCACGCCGGCAATCACCTCCCAACTACCGGGTCCTGTTCCAGCATGCAGGCTGGAATAGGCATAATACGCCAAACCCGACCGCTCACGCACCACATCACCGATGCGCCCCATCATGCCGAACTGACCGAGCACAGAGTTTCCCAGCGAAGCCGCCATAAAATCGGGGCTCTTGCGGGTGGGACCAATCACACCCACAATCAAGTCAGACTGGGCTTTGCCTTTGATGGTGTGATGTCGCTTTTTGGTCTTGCGAATCGGTTTGAGCGGAGGAAGAGGCGGCGCTTCTTTCTGACCCGAAACCTGCCAGCTGCCCAGGTACCGTTCCACCTCCTCGACCGCTTTCTTCGGGTGGATCGCTCCCACGATGGCGAGTACCATGCCGCGAGGTCCGAAGTGGCGGCGATGAAATTCCTTCATATCTTTGCGGGTAATGGATCGGATCGTTTCGATATATCCATCGCCGGGTCTGCCGTATGGGTGAACGTCGTAGAGCATTTGCTCAAAGATCAAGTCCGCCATATCGGAGGTATCCTGCTCGCGCAAGGCAAGCCCGGTGAGCAGCTGTGTGCGCAGGCGTTCGACTTCGTCTGCGGGAAAGGTGGGCGTTTGCAGAGACTCTGCCAGCAGTTCGAGCAGCAGCGGCAGATCCTCGACTAGGGCGCGCCCGCCAAAATTGGTGTTGTGGACACCTGAGTCAAAGCCCAAGCTTGCGCCAACGGATTCGAGTTCGTTGTAGATTGCATCGAAGGTACGCGTCTGCGTGCCGCGCATCAGTGAGGTGGCGACAAAATCTGCCAGCCCAAGTTTTTCGTCACTTTCGAAGATCGCTCCGGCGGGGAGATACCCGCCAAATGAAATGGCGGGGCTGTTGAAATTCGAACGTGCAAGGATAGTGATGCCGTTCGAGAGTTGGACCTCCAGCACATCTTCGGGGCTGGGCAGGGATGATTTGACCGGCTTGGCGATGAACTTTGCCATTATGCCCCCTTCCCTTTCGGGACATATGAGCCGATCACCCGTGAGCGCGGCTGGAAGTATATCTGTGCCACACGCTGAACATCTTTCGGCGTGACTTTTGCAAGTTTTTTGAGGTAGTTGGTGTACCAGGAATAATCCGAGAACATCTCGGTGTACCCCATCCAAAAGGCTTGATGGGTGATATTCTCGCTGCCATACGCGAAGACCGCGCGCGCCTGTTTGACCGCGCGTTGGATCTCTTCATCGGGCACAAGGTCATCTTGTAATTTCTTGATCTCATCATCCAACACTGCGACGGCTTTTTCCGGCTTTCGGTCAGGTCGATGCGTGATGGTGATGCGATACAGATACGGGTCGATGGTGGCTTCAGACCAACCGGAGACGTCCACGGCAAATTCACGGTCCACGAGGGCGCGGTAGAGGCGGGCGGTTTTGTACGAAAGTCCGCTGGCGCCGTTGAGCAGGCTCTCCAGCACTTGAAGCGGAAAATAGTCTGAATGAGTGGCATTTGGGAAGCGATAGGCTATCTGAGTGAATGCCGTCTCACCGGGTCCTTCCACAGCGAGACGAAGCTCTCCATGTTGTTCCGGCTCCGGGCGGATGAGACGCGTTGGCTTCGGTCCGCTGGGGATGGGTTCGTACAAATCCCGGATGCGCTTGAGCATGGATTTCGTCTCGAAGTCACCAGCGATGGAAAGCACCGCATTACCCGGCACATAATAGGTTCGGTAGTGGTTGTACAGATCGTCACGCGTGATGGAGCGCAGATCCGCTTTGTCGCCGATGATTTCATGATGGTAAGGATGCACGCGGAATGCTGCGTGCTGCACCGCTTCGCTCAGGCGGAAAGTGGGTTCGTTCTCGCTGCCTTCTCTCTCGGAGATGATGACCGTGCGTTCCGACTCGACTTCTTTTTTGTCGAAGATGCTGTTCTGCATCCGGTCAGATTCGAGGTGTAGGGCAAGGTCGATCTTGTCTGCGGGCATGGTTTCATAGTAACGGGTGGAATCGCGTGAGGTGGATGCGTTCCAGCGCCCGCCATCTCTTGAGATGGCTTTGTCCAATACTTTGGATGGAAATTTCTTCGTCCCCTTGAACATCATGTGTTCTGTCCAATGTGAGATGCCGGTTTTGCCGGTGGGTTCGTCGCGCGAGCCGACACGATACCAGATCCACGAGGAAATGATCGGTGCGGTGTGGATCTCTTTGAGCATGATCTTCATGCCGTTCTTTAATGTGACTTGCGTGACTGGTTTCTTCAAATTACCTCCAAAATTATTCTGTTGACAAGTGCGGTGCAGGACTCGTTATGGACAGATCGGCTGATCGTCCAGATTGAGCGCATCGGGCTTGAGGAAACAATAAAGTGGTTTGATGACTTCCTGCAAGCCGACGAAGGGTTCGTTCAATTCTGTTTCTGATAGCGGAATATTGACCGGCACATCCAGCACTACGGGAACTTGTGTATCGACCGGGACGACCAGGTTCAAGAAGACGGGCAGGCTGGTCCCTGCCGGCAGGACGATGGTGGTGTTGGCGCGGGTGATGTTCAACCCGCCGGTATTGACGGTGACAAGGGCGTTGTTGATGGTCACATCCTGGCTGAGGACAACGTCGGTCTGCTGGTTGAGGGTGAGGTCGAATTTTACAGGGATGGACGTTTCCACTTTGACATTGGTCTGGATGCTGGCACGGTCCATCTTTTCAAAATTTTCGTACAAGCCGCCGGGCAGGCTGATCAAGTCCTGGGTCACACCCATGATCTTGTCTACATCCACTTGAAGGCGCGAAACGTTGGTCAACAATACGAGCAGGATAATGATCAAAATAATGTTGACGGTAAGAGAGAGGATGCTTGCGGTTGTCCAAAAGGCAGGCGCCCAGGCGTAGGAACGCTTCTTCGAAACGGGTTCAGGATCCGGGTCGGGGGAGGAAGCGGGCACAGCAGAAGGCTTGGCTGTTGTGGTTTTGGGCTGCGCGGTCGCATCCTTCTTCGTCTGCGATTGTTTCGGTAATGAAGAGGGGGGATTCGCTGCCGGCTTTTTGGACGAGGAGGATGATGCTCCGGCGGCTTTTTGGGGCAGGCGCGTAAGCGGAGAAAGGCTCCCCAGTAGTTTTCGAAACCTTTTGACAGGATCTTCTTTGATGGGCTGGCTGGTCATGGTGCCTCCTGAAAAAATCGATGTCTAATATTAGCATAGTTGTCCCGGCTTAATAGATTCGTTTTTAAGATGAAAGCGATATGAGAACGGCTTGTGATATGAAATCTTTTCAAATATAATCAGATAGTTTGTGTCTAATTTTGGAGGCAGAGAAAGTGGAGAATCAATTTTTTGTTGCCGTGATCGGTGCCGGACCGGCTGGTCTTTTTGGCGCGCGTGAACTCGCCCAGCATGGTGTGCGCGTTGCGCTTTTTAACCGCGATATCAAGGCGGGCGGTCTGGCAGAGTATGGCATTTATCCTGAAAAGCACACCATGAAAGATGGGCTGCGCAAGCAGTTCCGCCAGTCGCTCGACCTTCCGAACATCGACTACTATGGAAATGTGATGGTTGGGATGAATGGCGATTTAACGCTCGACGACATCCGCGCGATGGGCTTCGATGCCGTGCTGGTCTCGGCGGGCGCACAGGGGACGAAATCGCTCGGGCTGCCGGGTGAAGATCTGGAAGGTGTGTACCACGCCAAAGACGTGGTGTATGCCTACAACAAGTTGCCGCCTTTCACCCAGCGGAATTTCCGTTTTGGGAAGCGCTGCGCCATTATCGGCGCGGGCAATGTGATGGTGGATATTGCCCGGCACCTCATCAACGTGCAAAAGGTGGAAGAAGTGACCGCCATCGTGCGGCGCGGTCCGGCGGAGGTGAATTTCACCAAGGATGAGATGAAGCACCTCATCCCCTACCTGGATCTGGACGAGTTCGAGAACGAGATGCAACGCGTCATCCCTGTGCTGGAAGCGATTCAACAAGACCCGGAGATCGGTCGCCACAAGGTACTGGATTCGCTCTCCAAGGCAGATCCCAAAACCGAGGACGCGAAGTTCCATTTCGATTTCCTCGCCTCGCCCACCGCCATGTACGGAGAAAATGGACACCTGACCCAACTGGAAGTGGAAGATAACATCCTTGTCGAAAAGGATGGCAAGACCAGCGCCAAGGGCACCGGCGTGAAGCGTACCCTGAATGTGGACGCGGTCATTTTCGCCATCGGCGACCAGGTGGACGCTTCCTTTGGGTTACCCGCAGAATGGGGCGAATTCCTCAAAAACAAGGACCCAAAATTTCCGGTCGAAGGCGTGTCGTACGAGTCGACAGTGGAGGGTATCTTCGTCGGTGGTTGGTCACGCAAGGCAAGTGAAGGCTTGGTGGGCTATGCCCGTCGCGATGGCACGAACGCGGCAAAGGCGGTGAAACAATATCTGGAGACTATCGCTCCTGCCAACGCCAGTCCTGAAGCGGTTGCTGAAAAGGTCAAGTCCCTGCACAAACCAGTCATCCTCAAAGAAGATATCAAACGGTTGGAAGCCGCCGAATCGGAAGAAGCCCAAAAACGTGGACTCCCAGAGTTCAAGTTTTCGACCAATGAAGAAATGCTACAAGCAATGGGATTGATCGAAACCGCATAAAGCCAGGAAAACATCGTATTTTGTAACAGGGCACAATTGTTTGTGCCCTGTTCGTTATTAAGAGGGGAAATCTAACCCAAAAAACCCTAATTCGATATTAATGTGCAAAATATGTGCAAAATATTGACATTATATAACCGGTGGGGTAATATGAAATTATGATTTCCCGTGGCAAGGTCAGACCAGACTGAAGGAGAGAGAAAATGGAATACGTTCAGCCCAATCATCCGACCGTTACGCATGGCAATCCCTCAATGATTATCCATGAATGGGAGCATTCCCTTCTGGAGATGGCGAAGGCGGGCTACCATCAGATCACTCACCCATCACGAGAATACAACGCAAATACAAACCTGCTCGAGCAGGCATACGCCCGCTGTGAAGAAATCACGCGACAGCATAGTAAAACCTTTCACACCGCGTCTGCCCTGATGCCCACTGCCACTCGCCGCGCCATTCGTGCCTTGTATGCCTTCTGCCGTTCCTGCGACGACATCATGGACGAGCCCTCCAACGATGACCCCATTCCCCAACTGGAGGTATGGCGGATGAAAACCACGCGCCTCAACTCCGACGAGACAGACCTGGTCGCTCTCGCCTGGCATGATACCCGCCTGAAACATTCGATTCCGTCCATTTTTGCCGAGCAGTTGATCGATGGCGTAAAAAAGGATCTCACCCACAAACGCTACCAGACCTTTGCCGACCTGACCGAGTATTGCTACGGTGTCGCCAGCACCGTCGGGCTGATGTCCATGCACATCATCGGTTTTCGACACCACCAAGCCTTGATATACGCCATTCGTCTTGGTGTAGCACTGCAACTCACCAACATCCTGCGCGATGTGGGTGAAGACTACCGCATGGGACGCCTCTACCTGCCGCGCGAAGAACTGCTCATCTACGGCATCCGCGAAGAGGACATTGCCGCAGGGTACGTCACCGAGAATTGGCGGCAGTTCATGAAATTCCAGATCGAACGCGCCCGCGAACTGTACGCCACCTCCCTACCCGGCGTGAAACTGCTCGATAAAAGCGGACGTTTTGCAACCTATGCCGCGGGCATCCTCTACGCGCGCATTCTCGATGAGATCGAAAAGAACGACTACGACGTATTCACCCGCCGCGCCCATACCAGCAAACTCACCAAACTAAAACTCCTGCCCGGCATCTGGTGGAAGTCCATAACAGAATAAAACAACAAGGAGATTCTTTGGTATGAAAAAAGTGATCGTGATCGGCAGCGGATTTGGCGGCTTGGGTGCGGCAGTCCGCCTTGCCACGCAGGGACATGACGTGCAGTTGTTCGAAAAACGCGACAGGCTGGGCGGGCGCGCCTACCAGTACGAAATCAACGGATTCAAGTTCGACGGCGGACCGACCGTCATCACCGCGCCGTATATGTTCGAGGAACTCTTCGAAAACGCGGGACGCAAGATGGCGGATTATATGGAGTTAATTCCGCTCGACCCGTTCTACCGCATCTTCAACGAGGAAGGCAAATCGTTCGACTACCGCCACCAAACCGAAGACATGCTCAACGAGATCGAACGCTGGAATCCCGCTGATAAAGCAGGCTATCTCAAGTTCGTCGAAAAGACGGTGGAGATCTTCACCAAATTCCAGCCGTACACTGAAAAGCCGTTCCTCAAACTCAAAGACATGCTCGCCATCATGCCCGACATGTTCAAACTGGGCGCGGTGCAATCCACGCATGGCATGGTCTCGAAATTTATCAAAGACAAATTCTTGCGGCGCGTATTCTCCTTCCATCCGTTGCTGATCGGCGGAAATCCGTTCGATACACCTTCCATTTACACGCTGATCGTGCAGTTCGAGAAGCAATGGGGCGTGCATTACGCCAAAGGCGGCACGGGCGCCATCGTCCGCGCGCTGGGCAAGTTGTTCGAAGAACTGGGCGGCAAAATCCATTTGAACGCTGAAGTGAGCGAGATCGTGATCGAGAACCGCAAAGCCGTCGGCATTCGCATGGGCGATGGGACGTTTATCCCCGCTGACATCGTCGTTTCGAACGGCGATGTGGCATCGACCTACCGCTACCTCATCAAGGAAGAACACCGCCGCGTGTACCCCAACTGGCGCATCGACGCGATGCAGTACAGCATGTCCTTATTTGTGATCTATTTCGGCACCAAGCGCCGCTATTTGGATAGCAAACTGGCGCATCACAATATCATCCTCAACAAGGAATACAAATCGCTGTTGGCGAAAATCTTTGGCAGCACACGCCTGCCCGATGACTTCTCGCTGTATTTGCACATGCCGACCATCACCGACCCATCCATTGCGCCCGAAGGTCACGAAGGCTTTTATGTCCTTTCGCCTGTGCCAGTGCTTGCCAAAAATCTCGGCGGCGTGGATTGGGAGAAGATGGCGATCCCCTACCGTGACCGCATCCTGCAATTCCTTGAAGATAATTATTTGCCAAACTTGCAGGAGAACATCGTCGCTTTGCATCACATCGACCCGTTGCACTTCAAGAACGTGCTCAACAGTTATCGCGGCGCGGCATTCTCGGTGCGCCCCAGCCTGATGCAATCTGCATGGCTGCGTCCGCATAACCGCTCGGAGGAATTCCCCAACCTGTATTTCGTCGGCGCGGGAACTCACCCTGGCGCGGGCGTACCCGCTGTTCTGGCGTCGGGAAAGATCGCTGCCAACTTGATCCAGGCTGAGGCGGAGTCTGAAGCGGCTCGCATCTCCACGTATCGCGCCGCTCCCGCCATGAATGCGGGTCAGGACTAGAATCAAATCCAATGAGTGATTTCTTCTCGCTGGGCTTTGGCAAAACGGAAGCCGAACTGGACATCCCCTCCCTGCCTGTGCGCGGACGGATGCCCGAGTGGTTGAGTGGCACGCTGCTGCGCAACGGACCTGGCACGTTTGAGGTCGGCGGGCAGCATTACCGTCACTGGTTCGATGGGCTTGCCATGCTGCACAAGTTCAGTTTTCAGAACGGGAATGTTTCGTATGCGAATAAATTTTTGCGGAACCGTTCGTATGCGGAAGCCAAAGCGCAGGGACGCATCGCCTTTTCGGAATTCGCCGCCGACCCGTGCCGTGGCTTGTTCGGGCGGGCGATGGCGGTCTTTCGCCCAGACATTACCGACAGCGCCAAGGTGAGCATTGCTCAACTTGCGGGGCAGGTGATGGCGCTGGCAGAGACGCCCATTCAAGTGGCGTTCGACCCGCAAACGCTGGAAACGGCGGGCGTGTTTCAATATGAAAAAAATCGCGTCGGGCAGATGACCACGGTGCATCCGCATTTGGACGAGTCGCGCCGCGAAGCCTACAACGTGGTGACGCGCTACAACGCGGTCAGTTTTTACAACATCCATAGCGTGAGCAACACAGGCAAGATGCAGCGCATCGGCTCGGTGCCTGTGACCAAACCTGCCTACATGCACAGTTTCGGCATGACCCAAAATTACTTCATCCTTGCCGAGTTTCCACTAGTAGTGAATCCCATTGACTTACTCTTGTGGCTCAAGCCGTATATTGAAAATTTCCGATGGGAACCGCAACGCGGCACACGCATCTGGCTCGTGCATCGCGGAACGGGTGAAGTGGCGGCGCAATATGATACAGAGGCGTTCTTTGCGTTTCATCATGTCAACGCCTTTGAGCAGGGTGACGAAGTGGTTTTGGATATTGCCGCGTATGAAGATGCGAGCATCATCCAATCGTATTATCTCGACAAGATCAAAGATGCGAAATCGGAACTGCCGTTCGGCAATTTGCGCCGCTATCGCCTGCCGTTGAAGGCGGGTAAAACGCGCGGCATCAAAGTAACCTACGAAACCATCTCGGATGCCTGCATGGAATTGCCGCATTTCGATTACGCCAACTATAATCTCCGCGCGGACTATCGCTACGTGTACTCCATCAGCATCGATGAGAAGCGACGGCAGGGTTTCTACAATCAACTCGTAAAAGTGGACATCCAAACCCGCGAAACGAAAACGTGGACGGAAGAAAATTGTTACCCAGGCGAGCCAATCTTCGTGCCCAAGCCTGATCGAATGACCGAAGATGATGGCGTGATCCTCTCCGTCGTTTTGGATGCGAAGCGCGGCACTTCCTTCCTGTTGGTGCTGAATGCCACGACCTTTGAAGAAATTTCGCGGGCTGAGATTCCGCAGCCTGTGCTGATCGGGTATCATGGCATCTATCTGCCTGAAAAAGAGAATGCATGAATCAAACTCCACTCATTGATATTCGCAACGTGACCAAAGACTTCCCGCTGGCTGGCGGGAAGGTTAGTGTTTTAAAGGGCGTGTCGCTGCAAGCCATGCGCGGCGAATTCCTCGCCATTGTGGGACCGTCGGGCAATGGCAAGTCTACGCTGTTAAACATGATCACGGGCATCGACCACCCCACCAGTGGTGAAGTGTACGTGAACGGCACACCCATCCACGCCATGAACGAAGAGCAGTTATCGGTTTGGCGCGGGACGCAGGTGGGCATTGTCTTTCAATTCTTTCAATTATTGCCTTCCTTGAACTTGTTGCAGAACATCATTTTGCCGATGGACTTTTCCAAATCTCTGCCGAAGAAACAGCGCAAGGAACGCGCCATGCACCTGCTGGAACTGGTCGGCTTGGCAGATCAGGCGCAGAAACTGCCTGGCAACGTCTCAGGCGGACAGCAGCAACGCGCCGCCATTGCGCGTGCGCTCGCCAACGACCCGCCGCTCATCGTCGCAGACGAGCCGACAGGCAACCTCGACGCGCAAACCAGCGATGATGTGTTCAATCTCTTCAGTCATCTTGTGGATCAGGGCAAAACGCTCGTGATGGTAACGCACAACGACGAACTCGCCTGCCAAACTCCGCGCCGTGTGGTCGTGCGCAACGGTTTGATCGCGCACGACGGTCCGTGTGAAGGATAGGACATGGGCGTGATCTGGTACAAAGTCTGGTTCGACCTGTGGAAGAGTCGCGGGCGCACGCTGTTGGTGATTCTCAGCATCGCCTCGGGCGTGTTCGCCATCGGTGGCATCTTCGGCATGGTGGATCTGTTGATCAGCGGCATGGATGCCTCGCACCGTGACGTCAACCCCTCACATATCAACATCATCCTGCGCAATTTCGTGGATGCCGACATCGTGGATGATTTGAAGACCATGGATGGCGTGGAAGAAATTGACCCTGTCAACCAAATCTCCGTCCGCTACCGCACCAGCGACGACGAACCGTGGAAACTTGGCACGCTGGTCATGCGCGATTACGACGAACAGGTCTATGACCAATTCGTGTTGAAGGAAGGCGACTACCCCACTGGCTTGGACTTGGGTATGGAACGCATGACGGGTCAATACTTCGACATTGAGATTGGCGACGCCGTCACCTTTGAAATTGACGGCGAGCCGACAGCCTTCACCGTGCAAAGCCAGATTCGCCATCCCTTCGTCCAGCCGCCGCAGTTTGGCGGGCAGGCGCATTTCTTTGTCAGCGCCGAAGGTTTGGAAGAATTTGGCATTCCTGAAGGGCAGTACGGTCAATTATTGGTGCGCGTGGACGAGTACAGTCTCGAACGCTCACAGGAGATCGCGGGCGACATCCGCGAGCGCTTGGGCGAGCAAGGCTTGGGCGTGCTTGTCACGTTATATCAAGACCCCGACCGTCATTGGGGGCGCATGTTCGTGGAAGGTGTCAACCTTATCCTGCAGATCATGGCAATCGTCTCGCTCTTCTTGAGCGTGGTGCTGGTGCTCAACACTATGACTGCCATCATCACCCAGCAGACCGACCAGATCGGCATCCTCAAATCCATTGGCGGACGTTCGAGCGTGGTGGCACGCATCTATCTCGTGGAAGTATTCGTGTATGGCATGTTGGCATTGATCATCTCGCTGCCGCTGGGCGTGGCGCTCGCTTACAGCATGACGCGCTGGTTTCTGATTCTCTTCAACATCGATTATCCGACAATTGAATTTTCCATCCGCGCCATCACCTATCAAGTCGTCGCCGCATTGGTCGCGCCTGCGCTCGCCGCGCTGATTCCGATTCTCAAGGGCGCACGTATCACCGTCCGCGAGGCGATTGCAAGTTACGGCATCGGCGGAGACTTCGGCTCGAATGGGCTGGACAGGTTCGTGGAGCGAGTCGGAAGCGTGTTCTTATCCACGCCGTATGCCGCTGCGTTGGGCAACATGTTCCGCCGCAAGGGTCGTCTCGTCCTGACGCTGTTGGTTTTATCCACTGCGGGCGTGATGTTCCTGATCGTGATGAGTTTGATCTCGTCCACCACACTGACGCTCGACAACGACATGGCACGGCGCGGATATGATTTCCGCATTGGCTTCACGCGCAACCAGCCGAGTGACGATTTGGTGCAAACCGCATTGGATGTGGAAGGCGTGACCGCCGCCGAAGTGTGGTTCAGCCGCAACGCGACCATCCTGCGCGCAGGCGAACGCCTCCAGGACTCCGCGGGGCTGGGTGCCCAATTGATCGGACTCCCCGCTGAAAGCGAACTCTACCAACCCATCATCACCAGTGGACGCTGGTTCGAAGCGGGCGACGAGAACGTGATCGTGTTGAGCGGCGAGACGGCGGAGAAAAACAACATCGCAGTCGGCGACACCATCAACTTGAATTTGGGTGAACTTGGCAACTCGGAATGGGAAGTGATCGGCACGTATCGCGTGGTCTACGGCGGCGGATTTGTGATCGACGCCATTTATGCGCCGCTCGAAGCGGTCTATGACGCAACTGGCGTGCAAGACGAAGGCACGCAAATTTACATCCAGACCGACCGCACAACGACCAGCGACATCAAGCAACTCTCTGACGACCTGCGTGCAATGTACGAAGCCGAAGATAAAGACATCGATCTCTACACCACCAGTGTGGTCTTTGAAGAACGCGATTACGCCAACAACCAGTTTCAATCGGTGATCGGCATGTTCCTCGGCTTGGCAATGCTGGTCGCCACCGTCGGCGGCATCGGCTTGATGGGCGCGCTCGGCATCAGCGTGATGGAACGGCAGCGCGAGATCGGTGTGATGCGCTCCATCGGCGCGAACAACCGTCAGATGATGACCATCTTCATTATGGAAGGTGTCTTGCAAGGGTTGGTCAGTTGGCTGGTATCCATCCCTCTCGCCTATATCATCGCCGCACCGCTTGCGCGCGCTCTCGGTCAGACCATGCTCGATATAGATTTGGATTACGCCTTCAACACCCCCGCCGTGTTCATCTGGCTGGCGATGATTTTGGTCATCTCCATTTCTGCTTCGTGGGTGCCTGCCCGTCAAGCCGCGCGGATGAGCGTGCGTGAGAGTTTACAGTATTCGTAAATACTCTATTCAAATCCATACCCAAACCGTATGAAATTATCGTCCCCGGAATTCCGCGCCATGCAATCGCTGCCCCGCAAGTTGGGACAGCGCTATTTTGAAATGCCCATGTTCCAACGCATGGGTCTCGACCTGCGTGATAAAGATGTGTTGGAGATCGGCTGCGGATCCGGCTATGGCGCATACCTGCTCTCCTCCCTCGAACCAAAAAGTTACATCGGGCTCGACGTAATGGAAGAACAGATCGCACTGGCGCAAAAGCAATTCTCCCAGTTCCAATTCATTGTACAAGGCGCAGAAGATCTCAGCCAATTTGCCAACGCCAGCAAGGATGTGGTCATCATCTTCGGTGTGCTGCATCACATCCCGGATTGGCGCAAAGCCATAGACGAGATCGCGCGTGTGCTCAAACCGGGCGGCAGTCTCTTCCTTGAAGAACCGCGCGGCGTGGATATTAAAATCTTCGATGCCTTCTTCCGCTGGGGACACCCCGACACCGACTTCGGACTCAACGCCCTAGACGCGCATCTGACTCAACGCGGGCTGGTCATCCAAACCAAACAGTGGACTCCCCTGTTGACGATGTACCACATCACGAAATAAACTCAACACCCGGTGTTTCTTATCAATGTAATATAGCCTGTCGTCTCATACATGGATGGCTCCTGCTGTAAAAAGCCCGCCAGCAAAGGCTTGAGGGGATAGTATGTGAACTGATAACAGGCATCCACCTGCATCTTTCCCCAGGTATCCTTTTCCAAGCCAAAGACATAACGCTTCACACCATCTGTGGTTTCAAGATCGTACTCGGTACAATAATACCTGCCGCACTTAACGGTCACTTCCCGTTTCTCCAAAGCCCTCACCTGAACCGTCTTATCCCCATTCCGGTAGGAATTGAACGTCACAACTGTCATCAACGCCCCAACGAAAAGCAGGAAAACGCCCAGAACGACCATCGCCACATCCCCTGCTTTGCGTTTCCTGCGCGGCTTGCGCGTCAGCAGGACCAGCAAAAGATTTCCGAGCCCAAGAATGAAGAAAATACCAATATAGATCATACTATCTGAAAAAGCGCCCAGCGCCGAAGCGGAATAAACGACATCCATACGCAACTCCTATACATTACATGACACACCCACGTTCCGCCAACTCCTTCACCTTCACCTCGGAAAAACCCAGTACATTCTGCAAAACTTCGCTGGTATGCTGACCCATCAGCGGCGGCGGGAGTTGGTAGGAAACGGGTGTTCCATCCATCTTAAGCGGCGAACCGACCAGCGGCAACGCCCCAATGGTGGGATGTTCCATCTGCACCAGCATCTCGCGTTCTTGCACATGCGGCATGGCAAAGACCTGCCCAAGATCGTTGATCGATCCGCAGGGGAATTGTTCGCCAATCAGTGCCAGCCAATCGCTCACAGACCTACGCATAAAGATTGGCTTGAGCATGGGAATCAAAATCTCACGGTTCTGCACCCGCGCCGAGTTGGTTGAAAATCTTTCATCATTCGCAAGTTCAGGTTTTTCCACTACTTTGCAAAACGCTTCGAATTGTTTGTCATTTCCCACCGCCACCACCAACCAGCCGTCACTCGCCTGAAAACTTTGGTACGGCACAATGTTGGCATGTGCATTGCCATAGCGTTTTGGATTTTTGCCCGAAATTAAAAAGTTACTCGCCACATTTGCCAGCCAGCCTAATTCAGAATCGAACAAGGCAATATCAATGAATTGACCTTTGCCGGTAAACGTCCGCGCTTGCAAGGCGGCAAGAATCGCAATGACTGCGTTTTGCCCGGCGAACAAATCCGCCACCGCCACGCCGACCTTCATCGGTTCACCGTCTGGCTCGCCGGTGACGCTCATGATTCCGCCCATGGCTTGGATCATGAAGTCGTAGCCGGGTTTGTCGCGCAAACTTCCAGTTTGACCAAAGCCCGAAATGGAACAATAGACCAACCCCGGGTTAAGGTCATGAAGCGTTTCAAAATCCAAGCCAAATTTTTTGAGCGTGCCCGGTCTAAAATTTTCCACCAGCACATCGCTTTGCAGAGCGAGGTTGCGCAAAATTTCGCGCCCTTCATCCGTTTTCAAATTCACGACTATGCCGCGCTTGTTGCGATTGACGCACAGATAATAAGCGCTCTCGCCGCCCGCAAACGGCGGACCCCAACCACGCGTCTCGTCGCCTTCGGGCGGCTCCACTTTGATGACCTCCGCTCCCAGGTCGCCGAGAACCATCGTACAATAAGGACCAGCCAGCACGCGGCTGAGATCGAGCACACGGATATTTTGCAAGGGTTGCATATCATCTCCTATGAAACGCGATTTGTATTTTAGCAAACCTCTCATCAATGCGGCAGGATCGTTGGGATTCGCGCCTGACCCTCGCAACGGAATCTCGCTGGATTCGTTCGGCGCGTTCGTGACAAATCCGCTTTCGCTGCGCCCGCGCCTGCCGACTCACCATCCGGCTTTGGTCGAATTCCCAGGCGGGTTTCTTATGCATACCGGCTTGCCCAACCCCGGCTTTCATGCCGCCCTGAAAAAATATTCGGCAAAATGGAATCGCGCCGACCTGCCGATCATCGTTCACCTCATGGCAGATCGCCCCGAAGAGACTCAACGCATGGTGCGTGAATTGGAAAATGTTGAGAATGTGATGGCAGTGCAGTTTGGTTTTGCACCATTATTATCGGATGACATCATCTTGCTGAATTTGGAAATGTGTTTGGGTGAAGTTCCCCTCATCTTTGCACTGCCCCATGAACAGGTTTTGACGTTGGGACGCGAACTTATGGATGGCGGCGCAAGCGCCATCAGCATTGCCTCGCCGCGCGGGGCGCTGTATGACAAGGCTGGAAATCTGGTTACCGGAAGAATGTACGGGCAATCGTTGTTTCCCCGTTCCTTAGATATTGTCCGCTCGGCAGCAATGAGCGGCATTCCCATCATCGGTTCAGGCGGCGTATGGTCGCAGGCGGATGTCGAGTCAATGCTCAAGGCGGGAGCAATGGCTGTCGAAACAGATGCCCGGCTCTGGGTCCCGAAAGAAAGGAATAACTGAGATTTTCACCCCGCCAATCTCATCATCCCCTTGCGGACAAGATACCCCATCCCAAAACTCGCGGCAATGGCGGATAGTAACCCCGCAAGTTCGCCCCACCTCACACTGACCTGCGCATTCGCCAGCATAGCCGCAATCCCACCGAGAAAAATGACGATGATGAGCGTGAGAACCATCACACCCACTTCTCTGAAAATTTTGGCGTGGGCGTGTTCAGTCCCTGCATGTTTTTGGAAGATAGTGAAGATGGAGAGGGAAAGGGTAAATAACAACGAAAGCATCCCTAAAACAGACCCAAATGCAGGATAATATACAAGAGTAAGCAACGTAACGATTAATAGCGTACCAGAAATTGTTGGTAAGTATTTTTTCATTTTCGCAATCCATAAAATCGACAATAATCGCTATTGTGTTTTCCCCTCGCCAACCCAATCAACTATGTAAACATCGGGAATTTTATAAACAACCCGAGAATTCAAATCTACAATTGCCGTATCAGTGGCGATATATTTTCCATCAGGCGACCATGTAAAGCCAAACCCTGAATTATATGGACTATCTGGGTCAGGATTGCAGTAATCGTCAATAGTTCCTGATGCCAAATCTAAAACAAGCAGTCGATTTAATGTTTCCCCCCCTTCATTAGGTGTCACACCTGCAATAAATGCAATTTTTTCTCCATTGGGAGACCACGATATCTGGCTTATCCATGTAGAGTAAGGATTATCGAATAGCTTATTCAAATCTGTTAATTGTCGTTCCCCAACTGCAAAATCTGCATATACTTGAAATAAGTCATTAATGTTTCTGTCCACGCCCATTACAACAGCAAAAGTCGCTCCATCGGGAGACCACATTGGATTTGAATATGCAAAAGAGTATCCAACCCAAGTAACTGTCCTCCATGCTCCATCGGTGTATGCTGAATTGTTTCGCAAAACCAAGTGAGTATTCGTTGAAGCATATACTACCTTATCCAAATTAGGTGAAAAATTTACATAATAGCCCCGAATATCATTTAACCCACTACGCGCCCAAACCTCATTACTATACGGAAAGTTTATTTCCCTCACTTCCCCATTATCTGTATTTAACATTAATAAAGAACCAATTGGCAATGTGCGTATAAACAAAGAATCATTATCCCACCAATCAAACCTCACATAGTCTGGATTAAAATCCAATACAGTACCATATAAAATTTCGTTTGCTTCAGTCCATTCTTCTTTCTTTTCAAAAAAAATAAGCGGGACACCTTCCAAATCCGAAATAACTATTCCTTTTTTTTCTTCATCAAATTGCGCCACCTTTTGTCCATCAGGTGAAACTTTTGCTGTCTCTGGCAATTCAATAAAAATGTTTTGCTCTAAATCAAACAGTCCATCTTTATTTTTCGTATAAACAACTAACTTTCCAGACAAACTAAGACTATCAAGAGGGGTTCTTTTCTCCTCTAGGCAGCCTTCCGGATTGAATGATGGTTGGGAAATGGTTGGTACTGGTTGGGTTGTTGGTGTATTCTTGCCTATACTGTTACTCTCTTGACAACCTAAAATAAGCAAGAAAATAAAAGTTATTATTTGAGCATGTTTTTTCATGATTTCTATCCTATCAATTTCGGATTTAGAAAGTCGAATATATTATTTGGGATATTGAGAATAAACAGCAAACTGTTCAAATGTTAAGACAATAGCGCGAAGTGATACCGCGTTTGGAGAAGACCTATATAACACTTCAAATTTCCCTGGTCCATCTTCAACATTCTTAATTTTATAGTAGAAATGATCTGAATCTATATTACCAACTTCATATGGTGCATTTGGAAGTGGCTGCCAACCAGATTCAGACTCATTTTCAAAAAGGTTGGCATACCTATTCCATGAATCATCCCACATATAAGTGGAACTACCACTACCGTCCATGGGAGGCTGTAAAACGTTGTTTCGCATTTCTAAAGACTGTAAAGACCCTAATGCGACTAAACGTCCATTTGTTCCAAGAGGGGAGGAATCATTGGGGTCGTATATTCCACTACTCGCGTCTGGCTTTCCATATTGTGCCCTGACGCCAAGATCAAAGTGCCAAAATTTGTTTAGTATCGCTTCTTCAATTAATGGCCCATAACCATTAATATTATCTCTTCTTAAGGTTGTCCCCTCTGTGTCTAACCCATACGCCAAAGCCAACCTCCAAAAATCCTCATTTGTTTTCACTCCCTCCCATGAGGTTACCACCAAAATATTTTTGTTCCAATCAAAATATTCGGTACTTCCATCCTGCCACCACCACCCATTCGGATTTGTAAGCAACTCGACCATCAATTCTTCGCCAATTTTGCAGCGATCATAATAAACGTTACGCAAATTTTGACCGTTGATAACTTTCCACTCTGGTAGTGTGCAAATAAACTCAGAGGGAACCTGGTCCAAAGTCATCGGTCCATTGATATTATAAATCTTGGATTGTGTTGGTGTCGGCGTGACGGTAGGCGAAACTGAAATTGTCGGAGTTAAGACAATTGCAGGGAATTTGGTCTGCATTGGCAATACGGCAGGTGTGGATGTTGGCACAGATTCTGTCTGATCCAAGCCTAGAAGCCTCTTGATTGGTTCTGCAACATATTTATTCCATGTCGGGATAACACTTTCATCCCACCACTGTTTAATGGGATTAGGCGGATCATCGTCCCGAACCGACAACAACCCTCCACCACCCGCATTCTTCGGGGACAGGATGCTTCCCACAGCGGACATGCCCGCATCCCACAGGTTGGACAGCCAGTTTCCGCTTTTCTTCTCTTCCTCCTGCTTCCCCTGCGCCACGGACGCCACCCCCGCCCATCTCGCCGCACTGACAGCATTCAGTCTCTCCTGTTCTTTTTGGGCATAGTATTCAGCATACCTCTCCTGCCGCGCAAGGTAGGATTCGCTTTGCTTGTACTCTGTCAGTTTTTCATCTTCCGTCATGTCCATCTGGATCATTTCGTCAATCTTTGCCTCTTGCTGCACTTTTCGTGACGTTTGCTCCCGTTGCGCTGCCTCCCGATCCAATTTGGCTTGATAGGCGGTGTTCAAATAATCGATCCGCGCCCGTTCGGCTTTCTTCTTCGCGTTCTTCTCGACCCAATACGCCTTTCGCGCCGCAGCCTCTTCCTCTTTCTTCTTCTGCCAGTCTGCCAGCTTCGCGCCCAGCATTGCCGCGGCTGCCGCTCCCCACAGGATGTTCGAAGTGGTGGTAGTTGCAGGCGTTGTGGTTTGGTTACCACTGCTAAACGAACTCGTTTCTCCAGCTTGGAGTTTCATTCCAGTAAAGACCGTCTCGCCGCTGGTGGTGGTTGTCGTTTCGTTCCCGGCACTGCCGTTCTCCGTTCCGCCAAAGGTGATTGGCGCAGGTGAGACATCCGAGGTCTCGGAGACCTCGGATGTCTTCTCAGACGCAGGCGGCGTGAAGACAGGGATCGGCAGCAGGGAATTGAAAGCGGTCACCTCCACCATCACCGTCCGCATCGTTTCGTTGCCCGCCTGGTCGCTGATCTTCAAGGTGATGAAGTATTGCCCCGGCGCAGCTTTCGTGCCATCGGCAAAGACCCCATCCCAACGGATCTCATTGTCGTTGGACTTATTGCCCGTCAACTCTTCCAGCCAGACAATCTTCTTGTATTTCTCGTCCTCATCTTCGATCACTGTACGGTTGATCCATAAACCACTCATCGTGTCTTCGAGGTCGTAGTGCAGGGTGTCGCCTAAACTTAACGGGTCATTATCCATCGCAATCGCAGGCGGGACGGTGTCCACCATGATCGGCAGGGCTGGCGTTTCGGTCACATTGCCTGCATGGTCGGTCACTCGGTATTGATAGCTATGGATGCCGTCACTGAACACGGATGACTGGGTACTGGTCACTGAAACCCATGCGCCGCCATTGATCTTCGCTTCGATCGTGTTTATGCCTGATCCTGTGTCTGAGGCATTCGGCGTTACCGATGTCGCGGATGTGTACCAGTCGTTCTGCCCGCGGGTGCCGCTGATGTTCAGGCTTAAGCTGGGGGTGGTGGCATCCACTTTGATCTGCTGCACAGCAGTTTGTGAGACGTTGCCCGCATGATCGGTAGCGCGGAATTGCACCGTGTGAATACCGTCGGTAAGGGTCACTGCGCCAGTCACTACGGTCCACGGTCCGCCGTCTGCGGTCATTTCGACCGAAGCAAGTCCTGAGCCTGTCGAAGGGTCGCTGGCAGTTGGGGTCATGGTCACATCCGAAATATACCACCCGTGATTGCCCGTTGCGCCGGTCATTGAAACATTGAGCGTCGGTACAGTCGTATCCACTTTGATTTCTTGCAGGGCGGTTTCAGTGACATTGCCTGCGTTATCGGTAGCGCGGTATTGAATGGTGTGAATGCCATCGCTGAAAGTCGTGTCTTCGTAGGGGGTGTAGCCTGTGTTGTCCACGTTCATTTCGAGGGAGGCAAGCCCTGATCGTGAGTCTGAGGCGGAGGCGGTGACGAAAGCCTGGGTGATGTACCAGCCATTGGTCCCGCTTGAACCGTTTATGTTTCCGTTGATTTCCGGCGTGGTGACATCCAGTTGATAGGTCGTGGAGCCGCTGGCAGATAATCCCGTTGCGGAATCCACTTTATAGTTGGCTGTGCCCGATCCTTCGGGGAGCGGAATGGAACAGGTGGTTTGTCCGCTGGGGCAGGCGAAGGCATTTCCATTCACATCGCCGCTGATAATGACGTTTGCCCCTTGCGGGTCCGAGGCGCTCAGGTCGAGCGTGAGCGCTGCAATGCACCAGCCGTTGTTTCCAACCTTCGAGCAATTGAGAACGTGGGAGATGCCTGGAGGTTGATTGCCTCCGCCGGGGTCTTCCTCTTCTTCGCACGCCGGGTCACATGCGGTTCCCCATATTGTGCAACAGCCGATATCCCAATCATTTTCAGGTTGGCAGCTTCCCCCAGGCGGAACCCATTTCTTACATACTGGGATCTGGCATGAATTCGGGCACGAGCTGCGCGATTCGCTCGCGTACGCGGTTCGATCCCTCTGCTCTTCCGGTAATGTCAGAAGGGGAAAAACCCAAAGAAATGCCACTATCAACAACGCAATGAAAACGCGCGTCGGTTCAAACAAACTAGTTCGGTAAACAAATGCGGATGGTTTCTTTTGCATGTCCCGCTCTCCATGATTTGTGATGTATTTTACAAAGTGTACCCGCTCCTGTCCTCCCGGTCCTTTACAGTTTTGTCAGGAAATGGACAAAAAAGAGCCCCGTCTCACGACGAGGCTCTTTCATTCGGTTCAATTAATTACTTACTTGCGAATTAGAGAACCACAACATCCGCGGCTTGCAAACCTTTGGGTCCTTTTTCGATGGTGAATTCCACCTTTTGACCCTCTTGAAGGTTTTTGAAGCCTTCACCGCGAATGGCGGAAAAGTGGACGAAGACGTCGGGACCGCCTTCACGCTCGATGAAACCATACCCCTTGGTCCCATTGAACCACTTAACCGTGCCGATGATACGTTCAGCCATATTTGCCTCCTGAGCAAAAGAAAAAAATTCGGGTGACGCAGTTGTATTCATCGGGTGGTAAAAAAATACGGCTCAAGGTCTTGCTTTGAGCCGTCGTCTTCTTCCTTCCGCAACGAAAACCTCTTGCATCCTTCAGGCTTAATTTATCATTAAATTCAAATCTTGGCAATTATTTTAATGGCTCCAGCAGAACGACCGGAATGCGGCGGTGCGCGGCGCGTTCCTTGTACTTTTCGTAGCCGGCATAGAGGGAAACCGCCTTGCTCCAATAGGTTTCGCGCTCCTCCCCTTCGGTCTCACGTGCGAGATAGGTACGGGTTGCACCGTTGAGTTGAACTTCACAATTCGGATGTTTCTTGAGGTTGTAATACCAGCCTGGGTTGTGCCGACGCCCGAAGTTCGAGCCGATGAGCGCGATCTTCTCGCCATCCATCACACCAATGAGAATGGACAGGTGCTTCTCCCCGGTCTTCGCGCCGGTGGTGACGACCTGAATGATGTTCCATCCAAGGATCTCCGAAAGGCTGTGTTTCCCCTTGGTCAACCGCAGAACAAAATGATCGATGAGATGCGTCCGCGTGGCAAAGAACGCAGTGACCGGTTTGAGCATGATAAAACGATGAATGAGGCGTTGGATCAGATTTGGTCGCTTCATTTTTCCAACCAGATCGTGACGGGTCCATCGTTATGGATTTCCACTTCCATGTGCGCACCAAAACGACCCGTTTGAGTTGGCACACCATGAGCATTCAACAACCCGACAAATCGATTCACCAGCGGCTCGGCAACCTCCGGCAGCGCCGCATCGATAAACGAGGGACGACGCCCTTTGCGGGAATCAGCGTAAAGCGTGAACTGCGAAACGACAATCGCCTCCCCTTTCACATCCAACACAGATAGATTCGTCTTGCCCTGCTCATCTTCGAAGATGCGTAAGTTGGCAGCTTTCTCAGCGAGGAACTTTGCATGCTCCTCCCCATCGCCATGACCGATGCCCAATAAAATCAACAGACCTTTTCCGATGCTGGAAATGGTCTGCTCGTTTACGGTAACGCTGGCGCGAGAAACGCGTTGGATCAAGACACGCATAGTCTACGGCAACTGCATCGCCTCGCGGACCTCAGTGATCGTCTGCTGGGCAATTGCGCGGGCACGCTTGCCGCCGTCATTGAGCACATCCTGAACATAAGACGGCTTCGCCTCCAATTCGGCGCGCTTGGCGCGGAAAGGCTCAAGGTCTTTGTTGAGGTTGTTCGCAAAACGTAATTTGCAGTCCACGCAACCGATGCCCGCACGGCGACACTCGACGTTGATCATGTCCACTTCTTCTTGTGGAGAGAAGATCTTGTGCATGGTAAACACATTGCAGACATCCGGGTTGCCGGGGTCGGTCTTGCGCTGACGTGCCGGGTCGGTGACCATTTCACGCACGCGTTTGGTGGTCTCTTCGGCGGTGGAGGCGAGTTCGATATGGTTGTTCAAACTCTTGCTCATCTTGTCTTTGCCGTCGATGCCGACGACCTTCAAGACTTCCGTGTGCTTGACCTGCGGCTCGATCAACACCTTGGTGCTGAAGCGATAGTTGAACGAACGCACCGTCTCACGCGCAAACTCGATGTGCGGCGCCTGGTCGATGCCGACGGGAACGATATCCGTTTTGTAGAGCACGATGTCGGCGGTCATCAGCACGGGATAACCGAGCAAGCCATAATTGACATTCTCCGGCTGCTGACGAACCTTCTCTTTGAAGGTCGGCAGGTCGGTCAATTTGCCGAACGGCGTGACCATCGAAAGGTAGGTGTGCAGTTCCATCACCTCGGGCACGTGCGACTGCACGAACAGGATCGACTCCTCAGGGCGAATACCGGCAGCGAGCCAGTCGAGCGCCATCTCAAAGGTGTTTTGCTTCAGGTTTTCGGTCGTCTCCACCGTCGTCAGCGCGTGGACATCCACGATGCAGTACACACTGTCGTAGGAGTCTTGAAGCGCGACGTAGTTCTTGATCGCACCAAGGTAATTTCCCAAGTGCTGGCGTCCCGTGGGGCGTGCGCCCGAAAATACTCGTCCTTTTTTTGCCATCGTTTTCCTCTTTGAATCGTAGAGACGGATCGCCCCTACTGGGTTTTAGTCAACTATCTTCGAAACAAGATTGAGAATTTCACCCGCTTCGGCATGACGTTTGGTCTGCAATTTGGAGTAGACCAAATCCCCGTTCACACTGACCTCGAACTTGCCTCCGTCTGAGGGAACGAGCGCCACCGATTCAATGACGTGCTCGTAGTTTTTCAGCAACTCGTCTGCCAGGCTCACGGCCCGGTTGGTGTAATGTCAAACCGCACAGTAGACGATCTCGATCGTTAGCATAATTCTCCGAAAAGACCCGACCACCCCCCGCCTTTTTCGTGTCACTTTTTGCATGAAGAGGCATCTAAATGAGAGGTTTCAGGTCTGCAATTTTGTTAGAAAATTATAACATGCCGCCTCTTGAGGCTTGTCACACCATCGTAAGAAGGCTATAATGCCGCAGTCGTATTAAAGAAAGTCATGCAAGAGCAAGGAGAAGAACGTATGCCCGTCTATACCTACCGTTGCGAAAATTGTGGAATTCAATTCGAACGCCAGCAATCCTTCACTGACTCCCCGTTGAAAACCTGCCCGGAGTGCCGCAAGAAGGCGTTGAAGAAGGTCATCACCCCCACCAAGGTCATCTTCAAGGGGTCGGGGTTCTATGCCACTGACCACAAATCGCCTTCGGGAGACTCTTCCTCAGCGAAGAAAAGCTCGTCCTCAGAAAGCACCTCTTCCGGTGAGTAAACGGAAGCACCACACAAAACACACAGGTCACGCCTTCGCGTGACCTGTTCTTTTTAAGCCTACGCCGGGGTCAACGCAGCGGATCGTTTCGTCATCCAAACAATCACGACCACCAGCGGGATCAACGCCACCGCCGCGCTGACATACGCCATCATGTTATAGCCAAGCGAAGCGAAGATAAATCCGCTTTCCAAACTGCCGAACGCAGAAGCAAGCCCCACCAGCAGGTCATTGAACCCCTGCGTACGCGCGCGCTCCAACGGCGAGAGTTGGTCGGCAAGCAGGGTCGAACCACCCACAAAACAAAAATTCCAACCCAAGCCAAGCAGGAACAACGCCACGCCCAGCGGCAGCACATCTGACGAGATCGTCGCGGCGATGCAGGAAACCACCAACGTGGCAGAGCCAAGCAAGATCACCACGCCGCGTCCCCAACGGTCCGCCAGCCTGCCGGAAATGATCGAAAACGCATACATACCAAACGTATGAGACGAAATCACCGCCGAGATACTATGCAAAGCATGGTCATGCCCGCGCATATACAGCGACGTAATGACCATGACCAGCACCATCACCATCTGACCGAGCACCATGCTGATGACCGCCACCTGAGCGGCGGGCTGGCGCAGGATTTGAAGTACGCTTCGCACCTCGCCGGAAGCGGACACCGTTTCTGGAAATTGTTCCGCCACTTGTGCCCCGATCTCACGCGGGTCGGGTCGCAGACCGAAGAACACGACCAGCGCCCCAATCGCAAACAGGATCGCTGCGAAGAGATACGCACCTGCCAATTCGTCCACGCCCCACGCCCCGACGATGCCGCCCGCAGGTCCCGCCACGAACGGACCGATAACCGAGCCAACCGTCCCGCCGATGACCACATTCGAAATGGCGCGTCCACGATGTTCGGGCTTGTGCACCTCCGCCGCCGCAAAGCGACCGAGTTGCACCGCTGCATTGGCAATGCCCATCATTACCATCCCGGTCAGAAAGAGGGGAAACGAATGGATCGCTATCGCATAGAACGTCACGCAAGACCCGATCACGCCGGTGATGAGTCCGGTCACCAAACCGCCGCGCCGTCCGATCGCATCGAAAACATAGCCCCACAGAAACGCAGAGAACGCCCCTGCCAGCAGATACACTGCCGTGGGCACACCCGCCCAACTGGGGTTTTGACTCAACTCCTTGCCGACGATGGAATTGAGCGTTGCCGCCGCGATAAACCCCGCCGAAGCGAGGGATTGTTGGGCGAACAAAATGGCGGTTATTTTTCGGGCTGCTGATTCAAGGTTGGTCACAGATTATCCTTTTGGTGAAATTAGAGGAAGATTATACCTTTTGGCACTGGACCATAGACCGTGGATCGTGGATGAGAGTGTCCAAAAGCATGGACTAGTAGAATCTTTCACAACAGAGGTTACAGGGATTTTTGAGGTTTTTCTCAGTAATATCTGGGTGAAATCTTTTGGAAATCTCACGAAATTCGACGCACAAAAAAAGACCCCGGGCTCATCACCCGGGGTCTCAACGACCAGACTAAAAAACTACCCCACTAGCGTCCCATCGCATCCATCACAGCCACCGAAGCGATCTGCACAATGGCATTGACATCATCACCGGTCTGCAACACATGCACCGGCGCGCCAACGCCCAACAGAATGGGACCGATCGCCTTGGCGTTACCGAGGCGCGCCAGCAGCTTGTAGGCAATATTCGCCGACTCGAGCGACGGGAAGACCAGCACGTTCGCATCTTTCACTGCGCTGAACGGATAACGCTCTTCAACAATCGACGGCTCAACCGCCGTATCCGCCTGCATTTCACCATCCACGAGTAAATCGGGACGGCGGGATTTAACGATCTGCACCGCTTTACTGACCTTGGTCGAAAGCGGGTGAGGCGTGGAACCGAAGTTCGAGAACGAAAGGAACGCCACATGCGGGTCGAGTTCGATCTTCCTGGCATAGTCCGCGGCAAGGATTGCAATGTCCGCGAGGTCTTCCGCCGACGGGTCGATGTTGACCGTTGCATCGGTGAAAAGGAAAACCTTCTCTTCCACGATCATGATATAGACACCCGCCGCACGCGCCAGACCTGGCGCCGTATGGTGGATCTGCAACGCCGGGCGGATGACCTCGGGATAATCGAAGGTCAAGCCGGAGACGAACGCATCGGCATCGCCCATCTTGACCATCATCGAACCAAGGATGTTCGCATCGCGGATGTTCTTCGCCGCATCGACCATCGTCATGCCTTTGCGCTGACGGAGTTCATAAAGCGCCCTGGCATAGGCATCCAATTTTTCGAAACTGCTCGGGTCTACGATGGCAGGCTTGTAATCAAAGCTTAACTGTTTGAGTTGCTCTTCGATGACAGACTGTCGTCCGATCAGCACGGGCGTGGCAATGCCCTCTTCCTGGATCTGATACGCTGCGCGGATGATCTTCTGCTCCTCGCCTTCCGCGAAGGCAATGCGCTTCCTTCCGCCCGACGAACGCGCCTTGTTTTGGAAGAAGTAGCGGATGCGCTCGCCCTTGCCCTGACGATATGCCAGCTGCTCGCGGTATTCATCGATGTCGATGGGTTTGCGAGCCACGCCGGTCTTCATGCCCATTTCCGCCACGGCAGGCGCTTCCCACAACAACACACGCGGATCGAGCGGCTTGGGGATGATGTACTCGCGCCCGAACTTGATCGTCTCGCCGCCATACGCGCGGATGACCGAATCGGGCACATCTTCCTTGGTCAACGCCGCCAGTGCCTTCGAAGCGGCAAACTTCATCTCTTCGTTGATGCCTTTCGCGCGCACATCCAACGCCCCGCGGAAGATGAACGGGAAGCCAAGCACATTGTTGACCTGATTGACATAATCCGAGCGACCGGTGGCGATGATGACATCCTTGCGGGCTTCGCGCGCCAATTCGGGTCTGATCTCCGGGTCGGGGTTCGCCATCGCAAAAATGATCGGGTCGTCTGCCATGCTCTTGACCATCTCCGGCGAAAGCACGTTCGCAACCGACAAGCCATAGAACACATCCGAGCCTTTGACCGCATCCGCCAGCGTGCGATGCCCCTTGTCATCCACTGCCAGCATTTCCTTGTACTTGTTCATGCCCTCTTTGCGTCCCTTGTATACGACGCCTTTGGTATCCACGAGCATGATGTTCTCACGCTTCACTCCCCAACTGATCGCCAGTTCTGCGCAGGAGATCGCCGACGCGCCCGCACCCGAAATGACCAGGCGAATCTCGCTGTGTTTCTTGCCCACGATCTCGAGCGCGTTCGCCAATCCCGCCGCCGAGATGATGGCTGTGCCGTGCTGGTCATCGTGGAAGACCGGAATATCCAGCATGCCTTTCAACGTCTCTTCGATGTAAAAACATTCGGGAGCTTTGATATCTTCGAGGTTGATCCCGCCAAAGGTCGGGGAAATCGCAGCGACCACCTTGATGATCTCGTCCGGGTCGTGCGAGTTGACTTCGATATCGAACACATCGATATCCGCAAATTTCTTGAACAACACCCCTTTGCCTTCCATCACCGGCTTGCTCGCCAGCGCGCCCCGGTCACCAAGCCCCAGAATGGCGGTTCCGTTGGAGATGACCGCCACCAGGTTGCCCTTTGACGTGTACTCATAGGCATCTTCGGGATTCTTTTCGATCTCGAGCACGGGTTCCGCCACACCCGGGGAATACGCCAAACTCAAATCTCGCTGGGTGTCCATCGGCTTGGTGGGCACGATCGCCACCTTGCCGGGCTTGCCTTTCAAACGATGATACTCAAGTGCATCTTCACGTGTGAACTTCGCCATACAGCCTCCAGTGGTTTTTGAATCGTTCGAGAATCAACAAAACGACACTTAAAGATTATCGCATGACTTGAACAAAGACAATAGTTGCTTTTGTCACAAATTTAGACAAGTTCGTTTTGGGTAATTCCATATATTCTTACCCCATTTGTACAAAAAGTTACGAAGCAGGTTAAAAAAATTCGACGATGCCCTGACTCACCCGCCGGGCTTCCTCCTCGGTGAGTTCCGGGAACATGGGCAGCGATAGCACTTCGTGCGCGGCTCGTTCAGACTTTGAGAGAGTCCCGTCCATTGGGTTTAAGTTTGCATACGCAGGCTGGAGGTGTACCGGCACGGGGTAATGGATTAACGTGTGAATCCCGTGCGCCCGAAGGTGCGCTTGTAACTCATCCCGCCGCGGATGTCGAATGACGAATTGATGAAAAACATGCTGGCTATCTTCCGGCAGACTGGGCAGCACCAGATCTGTGCCGGAGAGCAATTCCAAATAAAGGGCAGCCACTTCGCAGCGACGTACGTTCCACTTGTCCAAATGGCGCAACTTGACGCGCAGGATTGCGGCTTGTAATTCGTCGAGCCGACTGTTCATCCCTTTGACATGGCTGACATAGCGTTCCTTCCAACCATATTGACGCAACAGGCGCACTTTCTCTGCAAGTTGCAAGTCATTCGTCACCACCGCACCGCCATCTCCCAGCGCGCCGAGATTTTTGGTGGGGTAAAAACTGAATGCGGCAATATCGCCCCAGCCGCCGACCTTCCGTCCGCGATAGGATGCGCCGTGTGCCTGCGAGCAATCTTCGAGGACGAAGATTTTCTTTGCGCGTGCAATCTTCAATATGGGATTCAGATCCGCTGGGCAGCCGTAGAGATGGACGGGGATGATGCAACGGGTTTGATCGGTTATCGCTGCAGTAACCGCTGCCGGGTCCAGACCGAAGCGCGTGACCTCAATATCCACCAGCACCGGCTTGGCGCCGGTCATTTCAATCGCGGCAATCGTCGCCACGGCTGTGTGAGATGGCGCAATGACCTCGTCGCCCGCGCCAATGCCGCATGCCAGCAAGGCAATCTGTAACGCATCGGTTCCAGAGGCAACGCCGACCGCGTGCGCGACACTGCAATATTTTGCGAATTCATCTTCAAACGCCGCGACCTCATCGCCCAAAATGAACGAACCTTTTGTCAATACGCGGGCAATCGCATCGTCCAATTCCGCGCGGATGGCTTGGGTTTGCCGGTTCAAATCGATGGCGGGGATCGTTCGCATCTAAAAATAGTGTTCCTTGTTGCGGCGATAAAACTCGAACATTTCTTGAAGCCCCGCACGCAGCGAAGTTTTTGGCTGCCAGCCGACCTCACTTTGGATCAGGCTGTAATCGCCGTAATAATCGCCGATGTCGATGCGCTTGCGGTTTTCAGGAAACGGCACAATGGCATACTTTCCGCTGCCATAGACGTCGATCATCGTGCGGGCAAGGTTCAACAAACTGATCGGTTCACCGCCGACGTTGTAAATTTTTCCATATGCGGTTGGATGACTGGCACATAGCAGCAAGGCATGCACCACATCATCGACATAATTCAAATCGCGCACCTGGCTTCCATCGCCGTAAATTTGGATTTCATCGCCTTCCAATAGTTGACGCACCCACCAGCCGATGAAGGTCAAACGGTCATCCTTGATGCGCATACGCGGACCGTAGGTGTTGGTCATGCGCAGCACACAGGTAGCCATTTCATGCACATGGTGATAGACGATGTGATACATCTCGCCGGCGCGCTTGCTGACACCGTTGTTATCAAGCGGGGTGAGCAGATGTTTCTCATCGACGGGGAGATATTTTGGACGCCCGTACACCTGGCGCGTTCCAGCAAATACGATGTTGATCTTCGGGTTGACCTTCCGGCAGGCTTCCAACAATTTCAGTTGACCGATGGCATTATCGTTCAAGTCTTTGAATGGGTCTTGCATGCTGCCCATGTGACTCATCTGTCCGGCGAGATTGAAGAGATGGGTTTGCCCATCAACCACGCTTTTCATGTTGTCTTCGTCGTTGATATCGGCTTGCACAAGGCGGACTTGATCGCGGATGTCGGCAATGTTGAACGGATTCCCACCGGTCTGTGGGTCGAGGTTATCCAGAATGGTCACTTCGGCGCCGAGTTCAAGCAGGCGGCGGGCAAGGTTGCTGCCAATAAAACCCAACCCGCCGGTGATCAATGCTTTTTGTTTGAAGTACGCAGTTTGGATGTTCATTCGGTTGTCTTTGGATGAAGATGTGTTTTGTGAATGACAAGGGAACGATACAGGCGGATGATCTGCTGCAACGAGCGGATGATCCGTGCCGGGGTGAAAAACTGTGAAACGCCATACTGGCGCGGATGGTGGCTGACCGGAACTTCTGCGAAGACATAGCCCAAGTCTTCGATCTTTTTGACCAACTCCAGGCAGATCGCGCCGCTGTCACTTTGCAGGTCAGCTTCAGCGAGGATGTGCCTTGGAATCAGGCGAAAGTCACAGTCCACGTCGCGGATGCGAAACCCGAACAGGAATTTGACGAAGTGATGATAGGCGCGCCCGACCAGGATGCGAATCCATGAATCATGGCGGGAAATTTTATATCCATTGACCGCATCGACATTACCCTGAAGCGCATCCACCAACCGAGCCAACTCCAGCGGATTGTATTGAGCGTCACCGTCGGTGTAGAAAATCCAATCCTTTTTTGCGGCGGCAAATCCGCTGCGCAGCGCTCCACCATAGCCGCGATTGACGTCATGGGTGATGACGCGCAATTCGGGAAAATGTTCGATTAATTCCGCCAACACAAGGGGGGTGTAGTCGCTGCTACCGTCATTGACGACAATGATCTCAAAATCTTCGGTCACCTGTTTGCAAGCGATCGCGGCGGCAGTCACCATGCTCGCAATCGTGCCACCATCGTTGTACGCCGGGAAGACGGCGCTGAGGCTGGAGAGTCGTTTGGTGCGACTGGCTCTCTCAACCATCAGGAACGTTTCCTGCCTACAGCGACCACGCTCAATCCAAACGGCAAGCCGAATTTGGCGATCAGCGGCGCTTCACTGGAAAGAATGGTACGAAACAGGGTATTGAACATACCCGTATCCAAGGTCAGGTCGGAAGCATTCTCCTTGAGAGGGAACAGGCTTTCGCCCAGTCTCTTCAGCACGGCAAGCGGAAAGAGCAGGGTGTTGGCATATGAGACATGCTCCACATCGAAGCCTGCCTGCTCCAGCAGGGTACGGAGTTGTTTTGCCGTGTAACGCCGCCGGGTATGGACTCGTTCATCATGCCGCCCACGCAGCCAGTCATAGGCGGGCAGACGCAGGAGCACCCTGCCCAACGGAGCGAGGACGCGGGCAAATTCCCGCAGGGCAGTTGCATCGCTGCGGACGCCGCGCTCGTACAAAACGTCGAAGCTAGTGACAAGGTCAAAGGAAGCGGGAACAAATGGCAGGTCCAGCACCGAAGCGCGGGCAAGCAAACGCGCCTTTCTACGGCGGGAGTATTCCATCGCCTGTGGATATAGATCCACACCGGTCACTTCCCCGTATTCTGCCAAATAGGTGGTCATGGCAGCGCCTGTTCCGCAACCGGCATCCAGAATTTTGAGCGGCGCATCCGGCTGCACCCATCGTTCGATCAACAACCGGGTGATGGACGCCATGCCCTGATACCACCAATGGCGATCCTCCACACGGTACATGAGTTCATATTCGTCCGGTTCCAAAATACCTCATTACGGCAGGCGGTAGGACATCAGCATCAACGTGTCGCAGTCGTACTCGTAATGCAGCTGTCCGCCAGGATGGGCGCGCGCCCACAGCCTCAATTCCTCGATGCGGGAGGGGGGTGCGATGATGATTTCACCGGATACCGCGTCGATCATATCGATCGGGTCGGGAAAGTTCGTCACGCGCCGGCTCTGGCTGAGGAAAAAGGTCGAGGCATGCGTGCCATGGGAGAAGAAATCATCGCTCAACAAAAAGACTTCGGATTCACTGTCGATACGACTCAATTCCCAGCCAAGGTACGATGCAAAACGTCCCGCCTGGCTTTCAGCAAAGCGGCACTTGCCTGCAAAGTCTGCGAAATACGTCCACAAATTGAAGACGACCAAACTGGCAAGCACAGCCGCCACGCTGAACCGGTAGCCATTGCGCGCCTCGCCCCAGCCCACGCCAATGAATTCGAGGATCTGGTCCAAGCCCAGGGCAGCCAGCGTCATCGCGGCGGGAAGCACCATCAACATGCGGTAGGAATCCGCCGAAGGCGGGGTGGCAAACACACCGATGGCAACCGTCGCGCCCCACAAGTATCCGTTCAACAATAGGTAGGAAGGTTGGCGCAGCCGCCAAAGCGCAATGCCGAGCCCAGCCAGAAACATCACACTTGAAAGAAAACTCATCATCGGCACGGGCGAGCCATAAAAATCGATTGCCGGGTAATAGAAAAGCGACAGAAAGGCATGCACCACCCGCTCTAACAGGATCTGAGCGGCGCTTTGCCCCGTAAGTTGCATCGTCTGTTCCAGCCAACCGCTTTGGAAGGTTCCGCTGGTGCCGAGACGACTCATGAACTCCTGAGGCACCCGGAAGGCGTAATACAGCGAGGGCAACACCATGATCAAAAACCCACCCCAAAAAGTCATCGCTTGTGAGAGGCGCGCTTTGAACCAGGTACGATGGAAGATCAAGGCGAGCACCATGAAGATCAGAATGATCGCCGTGACGATCTGGGAGGTCAGATAAATGGAATAATGCATTGCCAGCAGAATCCCGCTCAATGCCGTCCGCCAGGACTGACGCTTCTCCAGCCCGCTCAGCAGGAAATACAACTCCAGCGGGATCAGCCAGGTATCCTGAATGTATGCCACCGAAACGATGCGGCTGAAATGGATATGGGAATGCGAAAACGCCAGCATGACCGCCGCAATCAGGGCGATCCTCCGCCCGCCCATCCAACGTCCCAGCAAATAGACCGCCGGAACCGCCAACACCCCGGCAATGGCGGGCATCAGCCGCAGACCAAAAGAATTCACCCCGAAAAACCTCAACCCAAGGTTGATCATCTGCAAATACAACCCGCCGAAGTTTTCCCACATGGCAAATGGATTGGTCAACGGTCCGCTGACGGTAAACTGGGCATTCAAACCCACCGAACCTTCATCCCCATCCAATACGCGGGGAGTATACCCAAGGTCATAGAATCGCGGGGCAGCCGCAAACACCATCAGTGCCAGCACAAGGATGACCTCGTTCCGGTGAGACTTGAGCCAGTCCACGATGGAACCGGAAGCGGGTATCCCCTGCGCGAACGCAAACACATAACATACCGCACTCAACAACCAGACCGTAACCACCGGGATGTAATTGACACGCGTATACGTCATAAAGAACGCCGTGGCACCTGTCGCCAACGCCGAGAAGAGCAGCGCCGCAACGACCCAAAACACCCCCGCACGAAAGACCAGCCCGCCCGACAAACGCCGCCAGAACGGCGTGGGAGGAATCAACTGACTGGCGATCAGCACCAACACCCCAATAATTCCCAGCCACGCATAAGGCGGCATGAGGACATTATCCACAAGAGGTTGTGAAAAGACCAGGAACTGACTCAACAACAAAATAAAGACCCCCAAAAACGCAACAAACCGACGGATATTTTTTACATCCCCATCATGCTCAGGTTGCCGTTCTGTCATGAAACCTCCATGAAAATTGATGAATCGGATGGAATTTGATTATACCCACAAAGTGCGGCAAATCGTCCAAACCCACAACCCCGCTGAAACACAACCGAAATGTTAACAAATCTGCAAATTCATGTATAATTAAGAAAATTTTTGAACACTTCCGCTGCCATGCGGTCCTCTGCTGGAACCTGACTGGAAATCTCGCGCACGATCCTCCCCCGGTTTTGGGAGTTATTTTGTGAAGTCTCATTTAGGTAAAAATTTGACAAACAGACTGGCTTCACCTTAATTTCGAATGTGCCGAACGTGACGTTTTGAAGATCACGTGGTTTGACCTATCCATCACCGCCTCCTTCGGGACCCGGTGACGGGTCACCCGACCCAGACTTTTTCCACAGCCGAGGTCCGACTCAGTCGGAAGTTCGGCTGTGTGCGTTTAATTAACATGAAGAAAATTACCGCGATAACCGCGCAGAAGAAGAACCCCAACCGGGTGAACATTTACCTCGACGGGGAATTCGCCTTCGCCCTGGCGCGCATCACAGCCGCATGGCTCAAGACCGGCGACCTGCTCGATGACGAAAAGATCGCCAGCCTGCAAGCCGAAGACTCAAAAGAACGGGCATTCCAGCAAGCCATGCTTTTCCTGAGCTACCGCGCCCGTTCCGAAAAGGAAATACGGCAGAACCTGCTAAAACACGAATACCCCGAAGAGGTGGTCGAGGGAACCCTGCAACGGCTTCGTGAAGGCGGTCTTGCCAACGACAATGAATTTGCCCGCGCGTGGGTGGAAAATCGCAACACCTTCCGCCCCCGCAGCCGCCGCGCACTGACGATGGAACTTCGTCAAAAAGGGCTGGATGAGGAATCCGTGAAATCCGCCGTTTCCGGTGTGGACGAATCGGCCCTGGCGTATGAAACAGCCCGAAAAAGGGCACCCAGACTCCAACGTCTGGAATGGAGCGAGTTTCGCAAGAAACTTTCCGAATACCTCGCAAGGCGCGGCTTCCCCTACTCCGTCATCGCGCCCATCGTCACCCAGATCTGGAACGAGACGCACACGGAGGAAACACATTACGAAGACGAGGATCTGACATGAACCCGATCACCATATTCATAGAAATTTTGGCGCTCGTCGTCGGCGTGGCTGCCGGTTACTTTTTCCACCGATACCAGGTGGACCGTGCCACAAAAGCCAAGCAGGACAAGGCAGACGATATTTTGAAAGCCGCCAACACACAGGCGCGTATGATCGAAAGCAGCGCACGTGAGAATGCCACCCGGATCATCCAGGCGGCTGAGTCGGAGATCAAGGAACGGCGCATCGAGTTGAACCGCGAGACCGAACGGCTCGACAAACGCCGCGCCGAACTCGACAGCCGTTTCGATAAGATGGAACAGCGCGAACAAAACCTCAACCGCCGCCAGTCGCAGATCGACCGGCGCGGGAACGAGATCGACAAGCTGCACGAAGAACAGATGAAGCGCCTCGAACAGATCGCGCAGATGACACCAGACGATGCGCGCAAAGACCTCTTTGCCGCTGTTGAAAAGGAAGCACGCGGCGACATGGCGCGCATCATCCGCCAGATCGAAGCCGAAGCGCGCGAAGAAGGTGAGAAGCGCGCCCGCAAACTCATCGCGGATGCCATTCAGCGCGTCGCCTCGGAACATGTGGCGGAAGTCACCCGTGCCGTGGTCACCCTGCCGAGTGAAGAAATGAAGGGACGCATCGTCGGGCGCAACGGGCGCAACATCAAAGCCTTCGAGCAAGCCGCAGGTGTAGATGTCATCGTGGACGATACCCCCGACTCTGTCACCATCTCCTGTTTCGACTCGGTGCGCCGCGAGATCGCCCGCCGCGCGCTCTCGAAGCTGGTGCTGGATGGACGCATTCATCCCGCCCACATTGAAAAGGTCATCGACGATGAAACCAAAGCCGTCGAAAAGATCATTAACGAAGCCGGTGAGCAAGCCGCCTACGAAGCAAACGTCACGGGCTTGCATCCCGAAGTCCTGCGCATGATGGGGCGGCTCAAGTTCCGCACCTCCTATGGTCAGAACCAGCTCGCCCATGCGGTGGAAGTCTCCAAACTGGCGGGGATCCTCGCGGCGGAGATCGGCGCGAACGTGGAACTTGCCAAGCAGGGCGGCTTCCTGCATGACATCGGCAAGGCAATGGATCACAACCAGGAAGGCACACACGCGGGACTCGGCGCGGAATTCTGCAAGCGCTATGGTGTGAATCCCATTGTCGTCAACGCCATCGCTGCACACCACCATGAAGTGGATCAGGAGACTGTGGAAGCGGTCATCGCCGAATCCGCAGACGCCATCTCCGGCGCACGCCCCGGTGCCCGCCGCGAAGACCTCGAAGCGTACATCAAACGCATCCGCTCGCTTGAGGAAATGTCCATGTCGTTCGACGGGGTGCAGCAAGCCTTCGCCATCCAGGCGGGACGCGAAGTCCGCATCATTGTCAAGCCGGAAGCGCTCGACGACCTGGGTTCAGCCCGGCTGGCGCGCGACATCGCCAAGAAGATCGAAGAGACCATGCAATATCCCGGTCAGATCCGGGTGACGGTCATCCGCGAAACCCGCTCGACCGAATACGCCAAGTAATCTCAAACTCCCGCAGAGGCTGACCTCTGCGGGAGTTTTTCCTTGCAAACAGGTTGTGGTTATCGAAATGCGGCTCTCAAAGGTTAAAATAACACCATGAAGAGAATCCCCCTTTTCATGCGCGCGAATTGGACAATCACCTTATTGGTTTTGGTGGTGTACCCGATCTTCACCTTTTGGCTGATGAAGGTCTACGGACTCTCTGCGGGCATGTTGGGGGTCATTCCGGTGGGGATGATCGGTTCGTTTTTCGGGATCGCAATGGGGACAGCAGCGGGCATCACTTTCATCCTGATCAATATCCTCGTCGCCATGGCTGCGCTTGGCGGTTGGGGAAGCTGGCTGGCAGTCGTGACAGATACAGGCTTCCTGCTCGAGTACATCATCCTTCTGTTCATTGGAGCGCTTTCCGGCTGGTCGCGGAATCGCATCAATGCCCAGATCGACCGTGCCTTGGAGTTGGAATCCCGCGAGCAGTATCTTTCGCTGCTTAATAAAATGGCGCAAGCCATCATTACCTCCGTAGATCTCAACCTCATGATGCAAACCCTCCCCGGCGACTTGAAATCGCTGCTTGGCGCGGATGACTGTTACATCACACAATGGGACGACGATTTACAAAAGACAATTCCGCTGCATACCACGGCAACCGTGGTTCCCTATTACAAAGGTTTGGATTTATCTTCCGAGAATCTCACCTTGACCCAGTCTGTCATTCGAGAAAAACGCCCGCTTCTCGCTGAAGATGTATTGAACTCCCCCCATATAAGCCCGCAGGTTGCGCGCCTCTTCCCAGCCAAATCGCTGCTGGGGCTGCCGCTCATCCACGGGGAATACAAACTGGGCGCCATCCTGATCGCCTATAACCAGCCGCACAAATTCACAACTGAGGAAGTCAGCCGCGCAGAGCAGGTTGCAAATCAGCTTGCCATTGCCATTTGGAATGCCCGCCAGGATTTCGAGCTAAAAAGACGGCTGAAAGAAACCGATACGCTCAACAATATCGCCCAGGCACTGAGCCAGGGGGAGCGGATCGGATTGTCGAACCTGCTGAGTCTGATCGCCGCATCCGCACAGGAACTGATCCCTGGTGCGGAACAAGCCGTCATCCACCTGCTGGATGAGAGCGGTCAATTCCTCACGCCGCAAGCCGTGGCGGGCATCGCAAACCCGACTGAGATCAGGAATAAGATGCGGCTTGGAGAGGGCATTGCCGGACAGGTCATTGCCCGTGGAATGACGATCAATATCATGGACGTGAACACCGACGAGCGCTTCATTAAAATGGATGCCCCGCCGCAATTCAGTTCGCTCATGGTTGCCCCCATCATTAGCGGGGAACAGAAGCTTGGCACGATCAGCGTTCAGAGCAAAGATCCGAATGCATTCACCGACAACGAAAAGAACCTGCTTAGCGCCTTGGGCGCACAAGCTGCCATTGCGCTCGAAAACGCACACCTGCTTGAAAACACCCAACAGTCGCTGCGCGAAACGAACGCCTTGTACCGAATCAGTCAGGGCTTGGTCTCGCTGGATACAGATGAGCTCCTCAAGGATGTGGTGGACCTGCTGCAAAGGAACTTTGGATATTATCATGTGCAGATCTATATCCGCGATGAGGCAAGCGGCGATTTTATCGTTAAGGTCGGCAGCGGAGAGGTTGGTCGGAGATTACGAGCCGAAGGGTATCGCCTTTCTGCCGGGTCCGGGATCGTCGGTTACGCGGCGGAAACATCCGCCCCATTCTTTACCAACAACGTGGACGATATCGTCTTCTTTATCAGGAACCCATATCTGCCCGAAACAAAATCGGAACTGGCGATCCCCGTCAAAAGCGGAGATACCATCCTCGGCATTCTGGATATACAACAGGCACCGCCCAATACCTTTTCCCCGCGCGACCAGCAGCTTGTCAGCGCCGTGGCAGACCAGCTGGCGGTTGCCCTGCAAAAAGCGGACCTATACCAAAACCTGCAAATCTCCCTTGCCCACGAAAAGCTCATCCGCAGTCAACTCGTGCAGAGTGAGCGGCTGGCAATGATGGGCAAACTGCTTGCCTCGGTCTCACATGAATTGAACAACCCGCTTCAAGCGATTCAAAACGCGCTCTTCCTGCTTAAAGTGGAACAGGGCATTTCCAGCCAGGGCAGGCAGGACCTTGAAATCGTGCTCTCTGAAACCGAGCGCATGGCAACCATGATCGAACGCCTGCGTGCCACCTACCGACCGATTCAGATGGAAGACTTCCGTCCCATGCAGATCAACACCATCGTCGAAGATGTGTACGCGCTGGTTTCCACCCACTTCCGGCACAGCAACATCTCCTTCGAGTTCCATCCCGACCCGATGCTTCCCATCATCCCCGGGCTGCCAGATCAGATCCGGCAGGTGATTCTCAACCTGTTCATGAACGCCGCCGATGCCATGACCGGCAGCGGGCGGCTCTGTGTGCATACGAAATACATTCCGGAAGGCAATGAAATCTTTCTTTCCGTTTCGGATGATGGCTCTGGTATTGACCCGGCCATCCTGCCCAACGTATTCGAGGCGTTCATCACCAACAAATTGCAAGGAACCGGGCTGGGATTGACCATTTGCTACGACATTGTCGTTAAACACAAAGGACGCATCACCGCAGAAAACAACCCGGACAAAGGCGCCACCTTCAAGATTTGGCTCCCAACCAGAAGGATGGATACTCCATGAACAGCACAGGGCACATCCTGATCATCGATGACGAAGCAGTGTTGCGAAAGACCCTGGCGCGTGTCTTGCAGCAGGCGGGGTTCGAGGTAACCACTGCCGAAACCGCCGAACAGGGGCTGGCATTTCTGAACACCACCCAATTTGACCTGGTCTTCACCGACCTGCGTATGCCCGGCATGCAGGGACTGGATGCCTTGAAACACATTCACGCCAACGACCCAAACCTGCCTGTGGTGTTGTTCACCGCCCAGCCAGATGTCAACTCGGCGGTGGAAGGACTACGTCATGGTGCGACCGACTATCTTGAAAAACCCCTCAAGCCGGAATTGATCATCGAACGCACACGCACCATCCTTGCCCGCCAGCAGCGCGAGCGACGCAAACGCGAGATCCAACTTCAGATCGAAGCCCTGCAAAAAGAATTGAAAACCCTGGAAACCGGCGAGGAACCCAATCCCCCGTCCAACCTGCCTGCCAACGAAACAGAGCGTTATCTCAAACGTGGAACGATCGTGCTCGATCTGCATACCCGCCGCATCATCATCAATGCGGAAGCCGTCAATATTCCGCCCACTTCCTTCGATTACCTGCTCGTGCTGGCGCGGCATGCCCCGAATGTGGTCGATTACCAGACCCTTGTTGCCGAGGCGCAGGGCTACCAGGCAGATCAGCGTGAAGCGCAGGAACTTGCCAAATGGCACATCCACCAGCTGCGGCAGGCATTCGACAAGGATGAGCAGGGTCCGAAATACCTTATCAATGTGCGGGGGCGAGGATACCGCCTGGTAGCGGATTGATCAGATTGAACTTCCGGGTGGCTGAACCCCATGACCAGAACCCGCTTCCGGCTTGACCCGAGGCGGGTTTTCCTTTGCCCACCAACTTTTCCCAACCCTTTTCCACTCAAGCCTAACGTTCTCTGAACGGGAATCCATTGAAAATGGGAGCGATGGAAACTCGCGAATCCCCCACTCTTGAGCAGGTCCGTATTCTGATCGTGGATGATCATCCCTCCACGGCTACGACCCTGGCGCGTGCGCTCACGCAGCTGGGTCCTGCTGTGGATGTGGTTTCCGCCACCAATGGACTTGAAGCGCTGGAAAAGGTGAAAGACAAAGGCGTGGATATCCTGATCACCGATATGATCATGCCGGAAATGACCGGTTTGGAATTGATCGAAAAGATGCAGAGCCACCCTGGCGGTCGCCCGGCACATACCTACCTTGTCACAGCGTACGATGTGCCCGGGCTGAAGGTGACGGCGCAGCGCCTGAAAGTGGATGAGGTGCTGATCAAGCCCATTCGTCCGGAGCGCATTTATCAGATCGTTGCGCGCAACATGGATGATATGAAACAAGCCACTCGCCCGCCTCAACCGGCGAACCGGGAAAAGCGGAAGTTTAAGATCCTCGTGGCAGATGATCGTCCCGACAATGTGACGCTGCTGATCCGTTATCTGGATTATGAAGGCTACGACCATGTCAGCGCGCAGGATGGGGTGGAGACTCTGATAAAGGTTCAGGATGAAATGCCCGATCTCGTTCTGCTGGATATCAACATGCCGAACAAGGATGGGTTCACTGTTCTGGAGGAGATCCGCGCCAACCCGGCGTTGGAGCATATTCCAGTCATCATTTTGACGGCGGCGCGGCTCGAGCCGTCTGATGTGCAGGAAGGTTTGAACCTTGGCGCGGATGATTACATTACCAAGCCGTTCGACCGCCATGAGTTGATGGCGCGCATCCGCACCAAGCTGAGGGTCAAGGAAGCAGAGGATGTCATCCGCCGCCGGAATCGCGAGCTCAGTCTGCTGCCGGAGATCGGCAAAGATCTGAGCGCACGGCTGGACATCAAGGATATTGCCAACGTGGTGCTCAAACGCACAACCGAAACGTTGGGAGCCTTCGAAGGACACATCCTCTTGATGGATGCGGCGGGGAACATAACCGAACGGTTCAAGGTTTCCCTGTCCCATTCCGATGAGGGTGCAGACAAGATCGACCTCGATAAAAAACTGCTCGATCACATTGCCGAGACCCATCAGGGGCTGATCGTCAAGAATACACAGAACGATCCGCAATGGCATTTGCATGGCAGCAGTTCCATTCGCTCTGCGGTGGCGGCGCCGCTATTCGGTCGCCGTGAACTATTGGGCGTGTTGTGCCTTACGCACGAACAGGAAAATTACTTCACCCTTGAGCACCTGTTATTACTCCAAGCCATCGCCAGTCAGGCGGCGATTGCCATTGAGAATGTGCGGTTGTACGAGAATGTCACGCAGGAACAGAAGCGCCTGGAAAAGGTAAAGAACGAATTCATTGCCACTGCTTCACACGATTTGAAGAATCCCATCATGTCCATCAGCGGGTACAGTGATCTGTTATCCAAAGCAGGTCCCCTCAACCAGCAACAGCAGGATTTTGTTGGTTACATCCAATCCTCCGCCCGCAACATGCTGGAGCTGGTGCAAAACATGCTGCAGCTGACCGAGATCGACCTTCAGCAAATGCAGGAAAGGCGGGAAGCCCTGGATGCAGTGGAACTTTTGGAAGCAGTTGTGAATGAATCCCAGATCCTGGCGAAGGAAAAGGGGCAGACCCTCGAAATCAGTAACACCAAAGGCTCTGTCCAGGTCGAAGGGGATTCGCTCCAAGTGCGGCAGGTGTACCGAAATTTGATCGGCAATGCCATCAAGTACACGCCTGAGGGCGGCAAGGTCTCTGTTTCTTCCCATACACAGGATGGAAATCTAATCATTCAAATTCGAGATACCGGCTATGGCATTCCTGCTGCGGACCTCCCATTTATTTTTGATCGTTTTTATCGGGTCCGCAGCGGGAAAGCCAGCGAGATCGAAGGCAATGGGCTTGGGCTGGCGATTGTCAAATCTGTGATCGAAAAACACGGCGGGCAGGTACGCGTTGAAAGCGAAGTCGGCACGGGGACACGGTTCGAAGTATCGCTGCCAGCTTGTAAACCGGGCGCTGCCTTGAACGGGATATAGGAGAACCATGATGAGTGAGGCTAGAAAATTAAAAAAACATGCAGTGGAGACCAGCCGCGTAGCCCATCGTGGAACGCTGACTCAAGCAGGCATATTGATACTGCTCGCGGGGTTTGTAATGTATCAATCCATGTTTGGAGGGGTCGCCCAACCCGCCATGCAGACCGTCGTACCGTTCAAATATTACATGCTGGCGGTTTCGATCATAGTTGCGGGTATGAATGGGGGCAGTATCCTTGCCACGCTGCGCGGGAGGCAACCGCTTGCGTACAGCCTGTCTTATCTATCGATGTTCGTTTTTTTGCTGGGCGTGATCACCCTCATTCAGGGACGCGCACTTTTTAGCACCTTTTTCCTGCTTGTGGCTGCAGCCCTGGGGTTGCGCTGGATATGCCCCCCGCATCACAAACGCCTCTATTTTTTCGCCACAGCAATCGTCCTTGCCATCGCATGGTGGATCGAGTGGTACAACCCAGCTTGGCGCGTCGTATACAGCGGGGCACAAGTGGGTCCGATTGCCGCCATTGTTTTTGCATTGATTTTCTCGGTCTTTTTGGCGCTTCAAGCGTGGCAGGGCAATATCCGGTTGAAACTGGCAACCGGGTTTACAGCCATCGCGTTGGCTTCTGTGACCTTCCTCGGATCGGTAACGTACCTCAATGTCCGAAGCCAGATGCGGGAGGATATTCGCCAGCGCCTGCTGAACATGGTCAGCATTGCGGCGCTTCAACAGGATGTCGAGACGCACGCAGCCATTACGAAAGTTGGGGATGAATCGACACAGGCATACCAACAAATCAGGGGTGTCAATTCCGCCATCGTCGCCACTGATCCGGATATCGTCTACTTGTACACGATGCGCATGGATGAAAACGGTCAGATCTATTTTGTGGTCGATACCGGTCAGGCGGGGAACGAAGATACCGCCGCCGTCGCCGAACCATATATGGATGCCAGCCCCCTATTAGCGGAAGTGTTCGCCTCACTCGACCATCCCATCGTCGAAGAGGAGTTTTATACCGACAGTTTTGGAACCTTTCTTTCAGCGTACGCGCCCTTCTACGCGGCGGACGGACGCAGGGAGGGTGTGATTGGTCTGGATATCAGCGCTGATCAGGTGGCAGCCCGGGAAAACCAGCTGCTGGTTCTGATCCTTGGCACCAGTCTGGCAACGATGTTCGTTGTCGTCCTGATCGGTCTTTGGTTGGGAGGCGTCTTCGTTCGACCGATCGCCAATTTATCGCGCGTAACCCAACAAATCATCGAAGGTGACCTGAGCGCCCGTGTAACAATCGAGACCCAGGATGAAATCGGCGATCTTGCTCAGGTGTTCAACGCCATGACCTCCCAATTACAGGAGACCTTGCTCGGCTTGGAACAGCGCGTGGCGCAACGCACCCAGGCGCTGGCAACTTCGGGTGAGATCAGCCGTCGGCTCTCCTCTATTCGAGATCAGAAGACCCTGGCAGTGGAGGTTGTAAATCAGCTGCAATCCTCGTTCAATTATTACCATGCCCACATTTATCTGGTGGATGAAACGAAAACCCATCTGGTCATGACCGGCGGCACAGGCGAAGCCGGAGCAACCCTGCTGGCACGCGGACACAAAATCCCCAAAGGCAAAGGCCTGGTGGGCCGCGCAGCCGAGTTGAAAAATACTGTCTTGGTGGCAGATACATCCAACGACCCGAACTGGCTGCCCAACCCTCTGTTGCCAGAGACAAAATCTGAGATCGCCATTCCGATCATGGCGGGAGACGAATTACTCGGTGTGTTGGACGTGCAAAACAATGTCGTGAACAGCCTGACCCAACAAGACGCCGACCTGCTCCGATCCATCGCAGACCAGGCAGCCATTGCGCTTCAAAATATCAATATTACGGAAACCGTCACCAAACGGGCGGATGAATTGCAAAAAGTTGCAAAGGTCAGTTCCGTCGCTTCTTCGATCATTGATGACGAGCAAAAAATGCTGGAGCAGATGGTCCAGCTTACCCAGCGGCAGTTCGGTTTGTACCATGCCCATGTCTTCATATTCGATGAAGGATCACAACTGCTCCAGATCGAAGCATGTGGCTGGAAGGAAGGCGACGAACACGAAGGGACACACGGCACTACCACGATCCCGCTTTCGCAGGAACAATCTCTGGTAGCCCGCGCAGCCCGCACCCGCCGCCCTGTGATCGTGAACAACGTCCGCGAAGATGCCGGCTGGCTGCCCAACCCGCATCTTCCCGATACGGCAGCGGAACTGGCTGTGCCACTCATGGCTGGTGATCATCTCATCGGCGTACTGGATGTGCAATCCGACCAGGTCGATGCCTTTACGGAAGAGGACGCCAACATCCAATCCATTCTGGCTTCACAGATCGCCGTCGCCATCCAGAATGTGCGGGCTTTTCAACAGAGCAAGCAGCTGGCGAAACGTCAGGCACTGATCGCCTCCATCAACCAGCAGGTGCAAAGCGCGACCACGGTCGAAGGCGCTTTGAAAGTGGTTGCCCGCGAACTGGGACGGGCGCTAGGAACCAGGACCCGCGTAGAGATGAAACCCAATTCCAAATAAGGATTTATTAAAACAAGTACCACCAACCATAAAGGAGTTCTAAATGAAAAAGTCGTACTTATACAATTTCGGTTTGTTGATCGTTCTTATGGCTTTGCTGGTCAGCGCCTGCGGCAGCATCGGCGCTCCCAAGGAAGCGGATAAGGTCACGGTCCAATTAAGTTGGTTCCACGGCGTGGAATATGCAGGCTTCTATACCGCTGTCGATAAAGGCTACTATGCCGAAGAGAACATCGAGGTAACCCTGGTAGCCGGCGGACCGGAAACCAATCCGTTGGATGAAGTTGCCAATGGCAACGCTCAATTTGGTATCGGTCAGGGAGACAGCCTGATCGTAGCAAAAACCGAGGGGCGGGATTTCGTCGCCGTAGCAACCATTTTCCGCGATAATCCGCTCGCCATCACTTCACTCGAACAAGACAACATCTTGAAACCGGAAGACCTGGTTGGAAAGACCGTGGGAGCTTACTCCCTCGATCTGAGCGGCTACAGCGACCTGCTCTTCCTCGCCTTTATGAGCCGCACCGGGCTGGAAAAAGACTCCATGCAGTATGCCCTCATCGAAGACTTTTATGGCGCGAACGAGATCAAGTCAGGGCGGATGGATGCCATGAGCGGAATGTTCGCCACCGATCAGCAGGTCATGACCCGGGATGCGGGCGATGAGATCAACCTGATGTATTACAAAGATTACGGCGTGGACGTGTATATCAATACGATCTTTGTGACCGGAGAGTTCATGCAGAACAACCCAGACCTGATCGAACGGTTCATCAGCGCCACCATGAAAGGCTACCAGTACGCCATCGAGAATACGGACGAAGCAGCGGAACTGGCGCTCACCTATGACGAAGCCCTGGACCTGGCGTATCAGGAGAACGTTATGAAGGCACAGATCCCATTCATCGATACGGGTAGTGGTCCCATCGGCTCAATGGACGAAAATGTCTGGAATATCACGCAGGAAATCCTTTTGGAATTCGACCTGATCAGCGCACCCATCGATCTTTCGACCGTTTACACCAACCAATTTGTATTGCCATAGTACCCACACCCCGGGCATCAACCCATCCGGCTGCTGTACTGGAGATTTGCCATGAATCAAATTTCATCCTCTCAAAATACCATACGCAGGCAGGACCGTTTGGACGGAAAACGGCTGCGCACACTTTCCCTGCGGAATCGCCTGCTGCTGGCATTTATCCTGCTGGCAATATTCCCCGTGCTCATCACCGGTACAGTAGCTGGATTCATCAGTGGGCGGGGGTTGACCACTGAGGCGTTCAATCGACTCGAAGCGGTTTCATCGTTGAAAGAAAACGAGATCAAAACACTGCTCAATGTGTTGCAAACCAGCCTCGATCTCGTCATCGACGATCAGAGAACCCAACAGGAACTGAACTCGGTTCTACAAGACAACAATGCTGAATCGCAAAGCAAGCAGGATATCCGCAATGAAATGGCGGGGTTCAACGAAAAAACGGGATACTTCACCGAGATATTCCTGATGGACCTCGATGGAAAGATCGTCGTTTCAACGGATATTGTTCAGGAAGGCAAGATCCAGCTGAATCAGGATTTCTTCAAACAAGGCTTGCTCGGCTCATACATCTCCCCGCCGGCTTACGAGGTGGGGCTTTCCAACTACTCCATCGTGATGACCCAGCCTGTGAAGAACTCGTCTGGCAAGACCATCGGAGTTCTCGCTGGGCGCGTCAACCTCTCCGCATTGAGCGAGATCATGCAGGTGCAGGGCGGTCTCGGAGACACGGGCGAAACGTATCTCGTCAGCGCGAACTTCGCAGCCCTGACCAGCCTGCGACATGAAGAACTTTCACTGGGCGAGACGTACATCCGCTCGGAAGGCGTGACGGTTGCCATCCGCGAAAAAACGTTTGGAACGGCAACCTATCAAAACTACACCGATACAACCGTGATCGGCGTGTACCGCTGGATCCCGGAACTGCAGGTCGCTTTGGTCGCTGAAAGCCATCAGGCAGAAGCGCTTCGAACCTCGACGACAGTGTTCCAGACCACCCTGGGCTTGATCATCGTGACAGTGCTGGCTGCCGTCATCCTGGCGTTCATCATCACCCAAGGCATCACCTCGCCGATCACGGCGCTGGTTGAAGTCGCCGACAAAATCTCGCACGGTAACCTCACCCTGCAGGTGGAAAACACCCAACAGGACGAGATCGGGGTACTGGGTCAGGCATTCAACGCCATGACCGAACGTCTGCGCAACCTGATCGGTACGCTCGAACAACGTGTAACAGACCGCACCCGTGCGCTGACGACCTCCATCGAAGTCAGCCGCCGCCTCTCCACCATTTTGGACCAGGAACATCTTATCTCCCAGGTCGTGGAACAGGTGAAAGATGCGTTCGACTATTATCACGTTCATATTTATCTGTACGACGGTCAGACGCAGGAACTGGTCATGGCAGGCGGCACCGGAGATGCCGGAAAAGCCATGATGGCACGTGGACACAAGATTCAAAAAGGCAGGGGGTTGGTGGGACGCGCCGCCGAAACTGAACAGGCGGTCTTTGTACCTGATACCTCTTCAGAGGAAGGCTGGCTGCCCAACCCTCTGCTGCCCGAGACCAAATCTGAGATCGCAGTACCCATTGTGCTCGGCAATGAAACATTAGGTGTGCTCGACGTGCAGCAGAACACAGTTGGGGGATTGAAACACGAAGATGTAGACCTGCTGCAATCCATCGCCTATCAGGTGGCGATCGCCTTGAAGAACGCGCAGACCTTTGCAGAAAGCCGCAAACAAGCCGAACGCGAAGCCCTGATCGGTGAAATCAACAGGAAGATCCAAAGCACCACGACCGTGGAACATGCCCTGCAAACGGCTGTGAAGGAACTTGGCATTGCCTTTGGCGCAAAAGACTCACGCGTGATGATCGAACGACCCAGTCTCATTACGCCGGAGATTCAGGATGGAAGGAGGAAATAAACGATGTCTGACCAATTGCCATCCGAAAACGATAAATCCATGCAAAAGCGCATCGAAAAACTGTTCGATGGGGAGGAACCACCTTCTTATTTGAGCATCGGTGAGGTTGAAAGCCTGCGAAGGCGCATCTCTGAGTTGGAGCAAAAACTTTCGGCGGCGGGAATGCCCGATGGTGTTGAGCCCGCTCCCGTGTCTGAAAAAGAAGCGGCAGAGACTGTCAGGCAAAACAACTCGACAGACGGCTCATCATCTCCCGCCGGGAAGGATTTCCGTCGCACCAATTCCCTCTCGACCAGGATCCTTCTGCCGACCCTGGCGACCTTTGCAATTGCATTGGCTGCATTTTTTTTCTACAATTTTTATACTGCACAGGTCGATTACCGCACCCGCGAAGTTACCGAAAGCAAGCAGGCGGAGGAATTCTTTACCTCTGAACTTTCCAATATGGAAAACTTTGCGTTGGGGTTGGCGATCCAATCAGCGACCAACCCGGAGATTCAGGCGGCATTTGCAGAACGCGACCGGGCGGCTCTGACCGACCTGACCCTTTCCACGTATGAAGCGTTGGATGGTCAATTCGATATTCCACAGTATCAATTTCACCTTTCTCCTGCGGTATCGTTCCTGCGATTGCATAATCCGGAAAGCTTCGGCGACGACCTCTCCTCCTTCCGCAATACGGTGCTCGAAGTCAATGATACCTTGAAGCCGGTCGCCGGGCTGGAAGTGGGACGCGGTGGTATGGGTATGCGCGGCGTCATGCCAATGTTCTACAAAGGGCGTCACACGGGCAGCGTGGAATTCGGTCTTAACATCGATGATACTTTCACCGCCCGCATGAAAGAGGAATTTGGCGGCGATTGGCGCATCATTTTGACAAGGGAAGCGCTTGCGCTTGCCACTCTGGAGGATATTTCGGCGCTGAGGGAAGGTCCCGCATCGAACTTGCTGGTGCTGGCTTCCACCATCGACAGTGTCTATGCCCCCGTAGATTCGTACACTTCGGCGCTCAACGGTGAGCAGACCATCAGCCGCGTGCGTGAAAATGGGAAGACCTACAGTGTAAGCACTCTGCCCTTGCGCGATTACACCGGCAAGGTGATCGGTACAGTGGATATCGTCATCGACCGCACAGAGATCGTTGGTCAGCAAACCTGGCGTGTGGTCTTCATGCTTCTGGCAATGTCTGTGGCGCTTGGGGCAGGTTCGTACAGCTTGAGGCGCACGACCAACCTTGCGCTCAGACCGCTCACAGACCTGACTCGCGCTTCCGAAGCCATCGAACGCGGGGATCTCTCGCAGCAGGTGGTCATCTCCAGCCAGGATGAGATCGGGCAGTTGGGTTTCACCTTCAACCGAATGACCGCCCAGTTGCAAAACCTGATCGGTTCGCTCGAGCAACGCGTCGCTGAACGCACCCACGACCTCGAACTGGCAGCGGTGGTCGGACGCACGATCACCGAAAAAGTGAACAACATGGATGAGATGCTTTCCAAAGCGGTCGACATCATCCGCAGCCGTTTCAACCTGTACTACACCCAGATCTATTTGCTCGACCCGTTTGATGAGACCATCACTCTGCGTGCCGGAACCGGTGAGGTGGGACGCCAATTACTCGTTCGCGGACACAGCCTGAAAGTGGGTTTAACCTCCATCAATGGGCGCGCCGTAGCGGAAAAACGCGCCATCATCGTGGCAGATACGGAGAAGAGTTCCTTCTTCCTCAAGAACGACCTGCTGCCCAATACCCGTTCTGAAATGGCCGTGCCGCTCATGGTTGGCGATCGTGTGGTGGGTGTGTTGGATATGCAAAGCGAATACCCCAACGCGCTTAATGAGACCAACCTGCCCGCCTTTGAAGCGCTCTCCGGTCAATTGGCGGTGGCGATCCAGAACGCCGATCTCTTCGAGGAAGCGACGGAAGCGCGCGTCAGCCTTGAGGAGCGAGCCAGATACCAATCGTATTCAAATTGGCACGAATTCCTTAACGCAATCGACCGCAGCGAAAAGATCGGTTTCGCCTTCCAGCAAAATAAACTTACCCTCGTCACTGAAGAGATTGCAGACGAACACACCATTGTGGCGCCCATCCAGATCATTGGAGCGCAGGTTGGAAAAATACAGATTGCGGGCGATGAGAAACGCAGCTGGGCAGATGCTGATATACAGGTCGTTCAAGCCATTGCCGATCAGCTGTCACGCCATCTCGACAACCTGCGTTTGCTTTCCCAGGCAGACAAGTTCCGTCACGAAGCAGAACAGGCGCTCAAACGCCTGACGCGCGAAAACTGGCAGGATTACCTGCAGATCCGCGAGGCTTTGGCGGGTTTCGTGTACGACCAAAAAGAGGTCATACCCCTTGGCGAAGCGGGAAATAACCACCGATCTGTTGCCTATCAGATGCCCATCAAGGTACGCGATGAATTGGTTGGCGAACTGGCAGCCGCCGAACCCAGCGCCGTAACCGAAGAGGAAGCCGAACTCATCATCCAACAGGTATCGGAAAATCTCGGCACCCACATCGAAAACCTCCGCCTATTGGAACAGACCGAAGAGGGGCGCGCAAGATTACAAATAAGCCAGGAACGTCTTGCAGAAGCGCTTGATATTGCCCGCCTCGGCAACTGGGAATACGATGTTGAAAAGGACCTGTTCAAGTTCAACGATCAGTTCTACTCCATCTTCCGCACCAATGTAAAAGAAGTTGGCAGCTATCAAATTTCCTCCGCAGAATATGCGCGCCGATTTGTCCACCCGGACGATGCGGCACTGGTCGGCGAAGAGATCGGCAAAGCCATGTCCACCACCGAGCGCTTCTTTAGCCGCCAACTCGAACATCGCATTATTTTCACTGACGGAAGCACAGGATACATCGCCGTCAACCTGAACGTCGAACGGGACGAGAATGGCAAGATCATCCGCTGGTATGGTGCGAATCAGGACATCACTGAACGCAAACTGGCGGAAGAAGCCATCCGCACCAATGAAGCGCGCCTGTCTGAAGCGCTCAACATCGCCCGCCTCGGCAACTGGGAGTACGACTTCGAAAAGGATCTCTTCACCTTCAATGACAACTTTTACGCCGTCTTCCGCACGGATGTGGAAACGGTCGGCAGTTACCAAATGTCTTCTGCCGAGTACGCCGAACGCTTTGTCCATCCCGACGACGCCCCATTGGTCGGCACAGAAATTGCCAAAGCCTTATCCACAACCGAACGGCATTTCCAGGCGCAAGTGGAACATCGCATCTTCTTCCCCGATGGAAGCCTCGGCTACATCTACGTGAGCATCAACGTCGACCGCGACGAGAACGGAAAGATCGTCCGCTGGTATGGTGCGAATCAAGACATCACCGAACGCAAGCTGGCACAAAATCTCATCGCGGAACGCGCGAACCAGCTCGAGACCGTGGCAACCGTATCCACCACCTCCTCCACCGTGTTGAACCCGGATACCCTCCTGCAAACCGTGGTAGACCTGACAAAGGAACGCTTCAGTCTTTACCACGCCCACATTTATCTTGCCGATGAATCCTGGAACACCCTGATGCTCGCCACAGGCGCAGGCGATGTGGGACGTCAAATGACCACTGCGGGTCACGCCATTCAAATGGATGCGGAACGCTCGCTTGTGGCGCGCGCCTACCGCGAACGCAAAGCGATCATCGTGAATGACATCCACGAGGATGTTGGCTTCCTGCCAAATCCGCTCCTACCCAACACGCACGCCGAAATGGCGCTCCCCATGATCGTAGGCGACAGAGTTCTCGGCGTGTTCGACGTGCAATCTGAAAAAGCCGGCTACTTCACCGAAGAGGATGCGCTTATCTACAATACCCTCGCCGCCCAGGTGGCGGTCGCGCTCCAGAACGCCCGCCTCTACCAGGAACAAGCCGCCACATTGACCCAGTTGCGCGAACTGGACCGGCTAAAATCTTCCTTCCTCGCCAACATGTCACATGAGTTACGCACCCCGCTCAACTCCATCCTCGGCTTCACCGATGTGATGTTGGAAGGCTTGGATGGCACACTGACGCCCTATATGCAGAACGACCTCTCGCTCATCCAAAAGAACGGGCAGCATCTATTGCACCTCATCAACGACGTGCTGGACATGGCAAAGATCGAATCCGGTAAACTCAACCTCATTGTCGAGAAGTTCAACCTCCATGAGATATTCGAAGAGGTCGTCAGCATCACAACCCCGCTGACCAATGAAAAGGAAGTGAACATCTTCATCGAGACGGATTCAGATCAAAAGGTAGAGATCAGCGCCGACCGAACCCGCCTGCGACAGGTACTTCTTAACCTCGTCAACAACGCCGTGAAATTCACCGAAAAAGGTACGATCTCCATCCGCGCCATCCGCGAAGCGAAGAACGTGCTCATCAGCGTCAAAGACAACGGCATGGGCATCCCGCCGGCACATCTTGAAAGCGTCTTCCAGGAATTCACCCAGGTCGATACATCCACCACCCGCAAAGTGGGCGGCACCGGACTGGGTCTGCCCATTAGCCGCCGCCTCATCCAAATGCATGGCGGACGCCTGTGGGCTGAAAGCACCGGCATCGAAGGCGAAGGCGCCACCTTCTACATCTTCCTGCCACTCGAAGCCAAAGTTTCTGAGCCCGAGATCACAACAAAGAGAGCGTAAATCATGGCACCCCCTATCTACCTGCAATGCGCTGTCTGCGGAAACCAACAACCCTACATCCCATTCGAACCGGCTGTGTGCAACCACTGCCAGTCGCAGTGGCTCGAAGCGAACTACAACTACGAAGCCTTCAAACGCGAGATCCTGCGCGGCATCCCCAACCGTCCCATGAACTTGTGGCGCTATCAGGATGTATTGCCGCTGGATAATCCCTCGGCACTGGATCTATACCCCGCCGGTGGAACGCCCCTCTGGCTTTCGCATCGCTTCGCCCCGGACCTCGGGCATGGTACTGTATACATCAAGGATGAACGCTACGGACCGACCTCTTCCTTCAAAGACCGTCAGGCAGCTGTCGCTGTCGCTGCAATGAATGAAAACGGGATCCGTGAAGCGGTCATTGCATCCACCGGAAACGCCGCTGTGGCATATGCCGCCGCCTGTGCGCGGGCGGGCATCAAACTATGGGTCTTCATGACCAGCCTCGTCCCGCAGGAAAAACTGCGAGAAGCCGCACTCTTTGGCGCGGAAGTGATCCGCGTCAGCGGCAACTACGACCAGACCAAACAGATCGCCGCACAATTTGCCCAGCGAAAGAACCTGCTGCTCGACAGAGGCGCAAGTTCCATCCCCGCGCGTGAATCAATGAAGACCATCGCCTACGAGATCGTGGAAAATCTCGGCTGGCGCGCGCCAGATTGGTACATTCAAGCCGTCAGCGGCGGGTTGGGACCGCTGGGCGTGTATCACGGCTTCAAGGAAATGTACGACATGGGCTTGATCAACAAAGTCCCAAAACTCGCCGTCATTCAGGCGGAGGGATGTTCGCCCATGGTGCAAGCCTTCAAAGCAGGGAAGGAGACCGCCGAGCCGGTTATTCCTGATACACGCATCATCATCCTCTCCACAGGCGACCCGGGAAAATCGTACACCTATCTCTGGAACCTCACCCAAAAGTTCGGCGGCGTGATGGAGGCGGTGACAGACCTCGAAGCATACAACGCCATGAAGGCGCTCGCAAAAAGCGAAGGCATGGCTGTAGAACCGGCAACCGCGGTTGCCTTTGCCGGGTTCGAGAAGTTATCCAAACAGGGTGTCATCAACAAGGAAGATTTGGTGGTCATCAATTGTACGGGGCACACCTTCCCGGTCGAAAAGCATGTCCTTGGAGATCAGTGGGCGGTGGATGTCCATCTCAGCAAGGACCAATCCCCCGCCCCGCGCGAGGGATTGCAATCTGCATTGGAGCATCTCGATGAAACCACCACAACTGTGTTATTAATCGATGACAATGAAGACGATGCGCTTCTCATCCGCCGCCTGCTCGAAGGCAGGAAGAATTATCGCATGTATCATGCCAAGGATGGCTGGGAGGGTCTCTCCATCGCACGGCAAAAACTGCCTGATCTGATCGTCAGCGACCTGACCATGCCGGGCATCGACGGGTTCGGACTTGTCGAAGAATTGAAACTCGACCCGCGCACGAAGCACATCCCGGTGGTGGTGGTCAGCGCAAAGGATATCACTGCCGAAGAGCGGAAACGACTCAACGGTCACATTGAAGCGGTTTATCAAAAGGGTTCGCTGCCCACCCGCAAATTCGTGGATAAGGTCATCCATGTCCTCGAAGATAAAACGGAAGACAAGAATAAATCATAAGGAGACATCATGGGACACAACATTCTATATGTGGAAGACAATCCCGACAACATGATGCTGGTGAAGCGCGCTCTCGAGTCGCGTGGATATGTCCTGCTGGAAGCCGTCAACGGGCTGTCTGGGGTGGCGCTTGCCGAAGAGAAGGATGTGGACCTGATCCTGCTGGATATCAACTTGCCGGATATCGACGGGTACGAAGTAGCTCGTCGTTTGCGCGCCAGCGCAAAACACAACCTGGCGTATGTGCCCATTATCGCCATCACCGCCAATGCGTTGAAAGGCGATGCCGAAAAAGCGCTCTCTGCTGGATGCGATGTGTACATGTCCAAGCCGATCAATATCCGCGAACTATGGGCGCGCGTGGAAGCCTTTGTGCCCGCGCCAGAGCAAAAGAATTAAATGAACAGCAAACATTCCTTTCTCGAAGGATTAACCTGTTCGGGATGTGGGAAAAAATATTCGCCGCTTCAGGTTCATACCTTTTGCACGGATTGCCAATCCACCCTGTTGGTGGAGTACGATTTACAGGCTGCCCGCCACCACACAGACCGGGATGAAGTCTGCCGCCGCCACAAGGGGATGTGGCGCTGGCACGAGGTTCTTCCGATCCTTGATGAAAGAAATCAGGTCACATTGGGCGAAGGCGATACCGCCCTGCTGCCGCTCGAGAGCCTGGGTAAATCACTGGGATTAAATCAATTATTCGTCAAAGAAGAAAGCAGCAATCCCACCGGTTCATTCAAAGCACGGGGACTTTCAGCCGCCGTATCAAAAGCAAAGGAATTGGGAATCAAAAAGGTCATCATCCCCACCGCCGGGAACGCAGGCGGCGCCATGGCATCTTATGCTGCGCGCGCGGGGATGAAATCCATGATCTACATGCCCAAAGATACGCCCAGGGCGAACATCGAAGAGAGCCGCATCGTCGGCGCTGAAGTTGTCCTCATCGACGGTTTGATCAGCGATGCGGCTGGCATGGCGGGCATCAAGGCGCGCGAAGAAGGCTGGTTCGATGTATCAACTTTCAAGGAGCCCTATCGCGCAGAAGGCAAAAAGATCATGGGGTATGAATTGGCGGAACAATTCGGCTGGGAATTGCCGGATGTCATCATCTACCCCACTGGCGGCGGCACGGGTCTGGTGGGAATGTGGAAAGCCTTTGACGAAATGGAAACGCTGGGCTGGCTGAACAACACAAAACGTCCGCGCATGGTTTCGGTGCAAGCGGCGGGATGTGCCCCTGTCCCGCGCGCATTCGAGAAAAAAGCCATGTTCTGTGACTTCTGGACCAACGCTTCGACCATCGCCTCGGGCTTGCGCGTCCCTAAAAGTTTTGCCGACCACCTGATCCTTAAATGCCTCTATGATAGCAATGGCACAGCGGTTGCCGTCGAAGATGATGCGCTCATGCAGGCGCAAAAGGAGATCGCTGTGGCAGAAGGCATCTTTGCGGCACCCGAAGGTGCCGCCACCTATGCCGCCCTGAAAGACCTCGTCGCCCAAAAGTGGATCGACCCGGACGAACGGGTTGTGCTGTTCAATACCGGGTCTGGGTTGAAATATTTAGACCGAGCCTGAAGCTGATAAAAAATGAACTCACCCGTGAAACCTTAATTTCGGGGTGAGTTCATTTTTAAGAGCTAATAGGACGCGGATGCACACTGGAAAGCGGATTCTTTAATCCTTTCCGCGCGATTCGCAGTCTGCGCTTGTCCGTGTCCCATATTAAGTTCGGGGGGAATTATGTTTTTTATATCCGTATCACTGTCGGCTTCAACCCCAATTCATCGATCAGCCCATTCAGCTCATCGTCGGTCAGCCGCCTGCCTTTGCCGGCATAGGCGGTGAGCATGGCTTCGGTGGTGTTGGTTCCAAAAGAACGACCATCGTAGCGCGGTGTGGTGGTGATGATCGTCTTCACACCACGTTCCTTCAGCAAGGCAATATTGTCTTCAGTGGTGGTGTTGGTGACGATGGTCTTGCCCGTCAAATTCCTGGGCATATATTTGCGCATGAAGAGAAAATCCCCGGCGATCAAATCAGACTCTTCAAAATATTTCACATACCTTGGCTCATGTTCTGAGCCATCGCTGCCATAGAAGATCATGCTCATGGGAAAATAACTGACAAAAGGAAGCATGACCCGTGCAACTCGTTTGAAGGCGGGAAGTCCGTACACGGGAAGCGGGACTCCGAGCGCGACCATGAGATCGCCAAACACGGTTCGTTCACTGACCTCGGAGACGGCAGCCGCCAACCCAAGCCGATCCACCGCGACTGGGATGAACGCCTGCTTGAAGCGGACATCGTCGAGTTCCGGCTTCGCCAATTCGAAAACACGTCGCTCGAGCGTGTGTTTGAGTCCGCGCCCGTCACAGAGTGGAGTCTGCCTGATGCCATTGACCAGTTTCAGGGCGGCATGAAGCGGATATTCCTTTTGGTCAAGGCGCAGGTAGAGATCCACACCGCCTACGCCGAAGGCATCCACCTTCCCATCCAGATCGAGATACATTTGACGGGCTTTCGCAACATCGCCATCTGTGCCAATGCGCTCGACTTGAATGTCCACACCGTTGAGATTGACGATCACTTTTTTATCGCGCTTCGAACTTCTAAGGCTGATGCCAACTGCTCGTTTCATTTCATCATCCTTTGAAATAAAACATCCCACAACACTTGTGTATTGTGGGATGTGATGTTCGGTTTTACTTTACTTGAAATGTCGGAATTGCGCCGTTCGTCAGGATCAAATTCGGGAAGACGCCGGAGGGTGTGTAAATGAACTTGTCGGTATCCTTGATGGCATTGGCATTCGCCAGTGCGATCTGTAAGGCGACGTACTCAGGGTGCGCGGCGTACATTTCTGCAAGCGCCAACTCCTTGGCGATCTCAACTTGTGCCTGCTCGTCGGCGACTGCCTGCTGTGCTTGCGTGAGTTCCAGTTGTGCCTGCGCATTGACAGTTTGCTGTTCGATCACGGCGAGTTCGGCTTCCAATTGCTGCTGTTTCAATTCCTGAAGGATGGCTTGCTGGCGGGCTTCTTCCTGTAACTTGGACTGTTCCACGCGGATGCGGCCCTCTTCCACCGCCTGCTGCGCAGCGGCTTCCTGTTCGGCTTTCTCGGCATCCTGTTTGGCTTTTTCGGTGGCGAGGCGGCTCTGAACGATGGCATCAAGCGCGGCTTGAACTTCGGGTGAAATAATGACTTGCGGCACTGCCACGTTGCGCACTTCGAGACCAAGCGGTTCTGCCAGCGCACTTAATTCTTCGTCGATGCAATTCCTCAGGTTATCACGCCCTGAACCGATGACGGCTTCGTCAAATTTCTTGTCGCCCACGCAGACCTTCATTGCCTGCAAGGTGAAGGCGGTCATGCGCTGGGTCAGGGATTCGTCGCTCATGTAGATGTTGCGGTAACGGGAATAATTGGAGATGACAATATCCGCTTCGCGCGGGCGGAACACATCTGCTGTGACCTGCAAACCAATGCGCTGCTTGTCGATGGTGATCAATTCCGCGTCGTCCACGGTGATCGCCACGGCGCTGGTTTTGATCTTGACCAGGTCGACGAACAAGCCGACATCGTAAGCGATTCCGGGTTGTTTCACGCCCTGGATCTCACCGGCTTCAATGGTGACGCCCACTTCGTCATTTTCAATGACTTCAAAATACCAGAAAGAACGACTGATGCTGGCTAGAATGGCAACCAAAACAACGACAACAAACCCGACAACCAACCAGCGAGGGATGGATGGAAATGATGGGCGTGGTGTTGGATTTTGGTTTTGCGCATTGGGGTTTTTCATACACTCCTCCTAAGACAATAATAAATTATAAAGAACTAACGAACGGATTATACATCTTCTCATGCCCCACAGTTGTCTGCGGACCATGACCCGAAAGTAGGATCGTTTCATCGGGCATTGTATATATTTGTGTACGGATGCTATGTTCCAAAGTTGCAAAATCGCCGCCGGGCAGGTCGGTGCGCCCGACACTTTCGTTGAAAATCAAATCGCCGCAAAAGCAGGTGTTCTCTTTGGCAACATACAACACACAGTGACCTTTCGTATGCCCCGGCGTGAAGCGGACTTCGAACTTGTTCGAGCCGAGTTTCATCATCATGCCGTGGACAAAGTCAATGGTCGGTTCGGGACCCGGGTCTATATCCAGCCCAAATTTTTTGCCGCCACCACCCTCTCGCCAGAGGACGTGGTCATCGGGGTGCAGCGCCACATGCGGCAGCGGGTTGAGCGCATCCGCAATGGCTGCCGCGCCGCCAATGTGATCGAAATGCGCGTGCGTGTACCACAAATGACCGATACGCCATTCACGTTTTTGCGCTTCTGCCAAAATGATGTGACCATCCCACGAGGGGTCGATGACTACGGCTTCTTTTGTTTCGGGGTCAGCGACAAGATACGCATTCGTGACAGCAGGACCGAGGGTGAAAGAGACGATTTGAAGCATGAGGTTTGCCTTTCATAAAAACGATGGTTACTTTCAAGAAGCAACGACCACCTGTTCTTCAACTTTCCGCGGGGCAAAAAAGTAACTGATAAAGATCGACACAACGATCAAACCGATGGAAAGCGGGTAGATAATGAATGGGTCACGGTCGAAGATGAAACCGGCAATTGGCGGCGCAGCGATGAAGATGATCGCGCTGACGGTTTCCATCGCGCCGTAGGAAAGCCCCATCTGCGAATCGTGGACAAGTCCGCGGGCTTGCGCCAGCGCCATCGGGCGCGCGGCGCGGAATCCGCCGAGCAGGAAATACCCAAGCATGAAAACCGGCAACCCCGTTCCCTGCCAGATCAACGCCGCAAACAGGATAACCAACAGCTGAGCCAGCACAAACCCGCGTCGAGGGTTGAAGCGGCTGAAAGCAAATGTCATTACGGAATTGCCCAATGCGCCCGCCGAGAAGATCCAGCCGGTTTCCGTCAACGACAATTCACGCACACCGTTGAGAAAATTCGGTGTGAGCGGTTGTGAGAGATAAAGCGCAAAGACAGCAAAGGCATAGATCATTAAAAAATTTATAAAGCGGGCATTCTTCCAAAGGTTTAACGGCGGCGCGGCAGGGTCGTGTGTGTCGATCGGCTGCGCCTTAATAAAAACCACGCATAAGGTGGAGATTACGAAGATACCGAACGCAACGAGATAGCTTGAATTCATCCCATAGTGTTCCGCGATCCAGCCGCCGCTAACGGGACCGAGTGCCATCCCAAGGTTGAACATGGCGGAGGTCAGGGAAAGAACCGTGCCCACTGCCCAGGTTCCGCGCGCCGCCGTCACATAGCTGCTCAACGGCGAGGCGACAAATGCCGTCAACCCGTACCCAAACAAACCCACCAAATAAAGCGGCAGGCTTTCGGCAATTCCCATCGTCAACGTGGAGAAGGCGCCCAGCACCCACGCAGCCACCAGCAACGGACGCCGTCCCATACGGTCTGCGAGATGTCCGCCGGGTAGGTGTGTGATCGCCATGAAAAAGCCGAACGCGCCGAGTGCAAACCCCACCTGCTGTTTGCTCAACAGGAAATCGCTCTCCAAGCGGATCGGTACAAAATTGAAGAACATCCCTTCACCCACCCCCCAAAAGAACAGGGCAAAGGCAATAAAAAATAAATTTCGGTTCAAATTTTCCTCTTTGGATAAAAACCTGACAGGTCTGATTTACTTGTGGCGTTGAATAAAATCCCGCGCCAGTTCAAAGACCTGATGACGAGCCGCATCACGCGTGACAACATGACCGGATCCTGTCACATAGGTCTTGGTCTTCTCTGTGGCATTGACCAGCCCCGCGTAAATACGCTCCATGTTCTCCGGCACCACATACGTATCATCTTTGGAATGGATCATGCAAACCGGCACGGTCACCTTGGGCAGGGCTGCCTGCATCTTCCCCAACAACACCTTCAATTCCGCCGCCGAACGGATGGGGTTCAACGGATACGAAATATGTTCCTTGTACGCCTCTTTATCGAACCAGCCCGTCCCCGGCGCCTCCCTTGTCTTCGGCATATAAGCCCTGAAATAGCTATAGAGTTTGATCTGCCAGGCAGGGTGCTTATCCGGCAATTCATACGGCGCAGACATGGTCACGACGCCTTTCACATCCAGCTTTGTAGACATAAGCAGCGACAATACCCCGCCCATCGAAAGCCCGACCAAAAAGACCGTGTCCGCCGCGCCGCGCAAAAGGTTATAACCATCTTCGACGGAAGCCGTCCAATCCGTCCAGCGCGAGCGGACCATATCTTTGGGGCGGGTGGCATGTCCCGCCAATCGCACACCAAGGCATGTAAAGCCGAGTTCCCGGTTCAGGTATTCCCCCATCCAGCGCATTTCCTTGGGCGTGCCGGTAAAGCCATGAGTAAGCAAAATACCCGTTCGCCCACCGGGAAGAAAGAAAGGTTCAGTTGTTGGAATGGTTTGGGTGTTCACACCCCGATTATATCAATGAGACCGCGTAAACCCAATTCATACGAACGCCAGCCAAAACCTGTCACCTTGCCTTTGCAAACCGCCGAAACATAAGAGACATGCCGAAACTCTTCGCGCGCATACACGTTTGACAAATGCACCTCGACCACAGGAATCACAATCGCGCTGATTGCATCGCGCAACGCCACCGACGTATGCGTGTACCCGCCAGGGTTGAAGACCACCCCCGCCGCCCACGCCCGCGCATCGTGCAGGGCATCGATCAACGCGCCTTCGTGGTTCGACTGTTTGCAAATCACATCCGCGCCTAACTCTTTGCCCAACGCGATCATTTTTTCATTGATGTCATCCAACGTCATCGAACCATAAACCTCTGGCTCACGCGTGCCAAGCAAATTCAAGTTCGGTCCGTGTAGGACAAGTATTTTCATGCTTCCTCACTTTGAAATTTAACCATAGACGATAGACCATTGGCCATATTATCCATCTTCTGCGGTCTATCGTCCATCGTCTAATACTGATTCCAGGTCATCCACATTCACCAACTCAACTTTACCAATTTCCACAGGCAGCGCAAAACGAATCGACTTCGCGTTCTTCTTTTTATCCACCCGCATGGCATGGATAAGTTTCTCGCGCGGCATTTCTGCGGGGATGTGGATGGGCAGTCCCAACGCCTCAAGTGTCGACTCAATCGCCTCGACCGTGCTTTGGCTTGCCAGCCCAACCCGAGCCGCGTACCTCGCCTCAGCCGCCATTCCGATGGCAATCGCCTCGCCATGCCGCAGTTCGAATTTGCTGACCAATTCCACCGCATGCCCAACCGTGTGACCGAGATTCAGTTTCGCGCGAATCCCTTTTTCATACGGATCTTCTTCAATGACTTGAATCTTCACCGCCATCGCGCGTTTTACCACGTCTTCGAGATTTGCCTTCACCCAGCCCATGTCACGCTGGCACATGGCAAACAGATCAGGCGAGGAGATGATCCCATGTTTTACCACCTCCGCCATGCCAGATCGCAGCTCACGTTCTGTCAGCGTAAGCAAAAGGCTCGGGTCTGCAATGACCAACTTCGGCGGATGAAACGAACCGATGAGGTTTTTTCCTTCGGGTAAGTCAAAGCCCGTCTTGCCACCCAGAGAAGCATCCACCATGGAGAGCAGAGTGGTGGGAATGGCGATCCAATCAATGCCGCGCATGTACGTGGACGCAGCGAAGCCTGTCATGTCACCGATCACGCCACCACCGAGCGCAATGACCGTGCTTTTGCGGTCGAGCCCGTTTTCGAGAAATGACTTCCATAAAAATGAAATCGTTTCGAGATTTTTATGCTCTTCGCCCGCAGGCACAACCACGGCTTTTGCGTTGAAAAGGTTTTGAATTTTTTCGAGATGATATTTCGCCACGTTCTCGTCGGTAACGATGATTGGGTTTTGAAGATTCGTCACGCTGGAAGCATGACCTACAATAACATCGTATTCTCCCATTGCAGAGAGATGATGTCTGCCGAGTTGAATCTGCGCTTCGTGTGCGTTTAGTTCGGCGGGCTTGTTATCTACATGATGTTGAAGCGGGAAGGAGGCGTAATGCTCTTTGCGCTTTTCAAGCAATGCTGTCAGTTTGTTTTTCAAATCTCCTGCCAACAGCGGACGTTTGCCCGGCTCGTGTTGAATGCGGTTGAGCAAGGTTGGCAGTTCTGCCACAAGCAAAAGGACTTTGCCATTTGCTTCCGCAAAGGCGCGGTTTTCATCACGCAGAAGTGCGCCGCCGCCGAGGGCAATGACTGATTCCCCTCTCCCTGAGAGAGAGGGGTTCGAGGTAAGCGCTTTCAACGCGGCGGTTTCCATATCGCGAAACGTGGTCTCGCCGTGCTGTTCCATGATTTGCGGAATAGACATGCCCGCATTCGTTTCGATCACGCGGTCAAGGTCAATGAAGGGAAGTTTGAGATTGTGGGCGATTTTTTTCCCGACTGTAGATTTGCCCGTGCCGGGTGGTCCGTAGATGAAGAGGTGAGTCATGAGAGTTGAAGGTTACAAGTTACAGGTTGAAGGTTTCGTATTGACGATGGACGATGGAAAAGATGGTCAATGGTCTAGCGTCAATTGTCTGCCGTCTTATTCCCAAAAGACGTGCGGGATGTTATCCATCGGCAGGTCTGTGAGGGTGGCTTTGTGCAAGGACGCAAAGCGCGGTTTGATTTCGTTCATCGAGTCGCCGCCGAGTTTTTCGAGCAGGGAGTCGGCGAGGACAAAAGCGACCATCGCTTCGAGGATTGGCACAGCACGCGGAACGGGGCAGAAATCGGAGCGCTCATACTTGGTGGGAGATTCTGTCCCCGAAGCAAGATCAACTGTCGGCTGGGGAAGCAGCGTGGTGGCGATCGGTTTCATCGCAGCGCGGATGACGATGGGTTGTCCGTTGGAAATTCCGCCTTCAGTGCCGCCGGCTCTGTTGGTTGAACGTTGAAGGTTGAACGTTGAAGGTGAAAGTTGAATTGGGTCGTGTGCTTCGGTGCCAATTCGTTTTGCATTTTCGAACGCGTCGCCGACTTCGACGCCTTTGATGGCTTGGACGGACATGATGGCGTGAGCGAGTTTGGCTTCGAGGCGTTTGTCCCATTGCACAAAACTTCCCAAGCCAACGGGCAGGTTGAGCGCGATGATTTCCAATACGCCGCCGAGCGTGTTCTTACCGTGGATGGTCTTTTCGATTTCGGCGCGCATGGCTTCAGCGGAGGATTCGACCGGGCAGCGCACATCCGATTCTTCGGCGCGGATGAAGCGGTCTGTGTAGGGCATGTCGCCACAATCGGCAGAGACTTCACCGATGGAGGCAACGTATCCACCAACGATGATTCCAAACTGCACGAGGAAATGTTTGCAGATGGCGCCAGCGGCAACGCGCATGGTGGTTTCGCGGGCGGAGGCGCGTTCGAGGGCGGGGCGTAAATCTTTGTAACCATATTTGACCGCGCCTGTTAAATCCGCGTGACCTGGGCGGGGAGCGGTCATCGGCTCGATGGCTTTGCCCTTCCACTTGACATGGTCGTCGTTTTGCACGAGTAAGGCAATTGGCGCGCCTGTGGTTTCGCCGCCCATCACGCCGCCGAGAATTTGGACGGTGTCCTTTTCAATTTTCATGCGTCCGCCCGAGCCGTAGCCCTGCTGACGGCGGGCAAGTTCTTTGTTGATGATATCAGGCGTGAGCGGAAGTCCCGCGGGAATGCCGTCGAGGATGGTGGTGAGGGATGGTCCGTGGGATTCGCCGGCGGTGAGAAAACGTAAAGGCATGGGAAGGCTCCAGAGTGGAAAGTAGAAAGTAGTGAGCGAAAGAAGAAAGATGAAAGATAAAGAATTATGATTCGACGGCTTGATAAAGAACTTCGCGCGGCGGGTTGTGACCTGTCCATGTTTCGAAGGCGAGGGCGGCTTGTTCGATGAGCATGCCCAAACCAGTGGAGGCGTTCAGTCCCTGTGCGCGGGCAATTCTTATAAGTTTTGTTTCTCTTGGATTGTAGACGAGATCGTAAACAAATGTATCTTTGGCTAATGTAGTATTTTCAGGCAAGGGCGATGAATCTGTATTTGGGGTCATGCCGAGGGGGGTGGTGTTGACGATTAGGTTGAAGGTCAAAGGTCGAAGGTCGGAGTAACTTGCAACTTGTAACTTGTAATTTGAAACTGCTTTCGCAAGTTGTTGGGCTTGTTCGATTCTACGAGCAGCGAGGGTGACGTTCCATCCGTCATTTAGTAGTGCATATACCACGGCTCTCGCAGAACCACCCGCGCCGATAACCAATGCAGAACGATCAATCTCCAATCTCCAATCTACCATAACCTTCTTCAAATCGGAGAGAAACCCCGGCGCGTCGGTATTGCCGCCGATGAGTTTATCCCTGCGCATGTACATGGTGTTGACCGCGCCAATGGCTTGAGCAGCGGGTGTCAGTTCGTCCATGAATTCGATGACGTTTTGTTTGTGCGGAATGGTGACGTTGAGTCCGTGAATCTCGCCAGTGCGAACGCGGGTGAGAAGGTCTTGCAATCCATGCTTGTCTTCGGGAGGAATAGGGAATAGGGAATAGTTGCCATCAAGTCCACAGGCGTTGAGGGCGGCGGTGTGGATTTTGGGTGAGAGGCTGTGACCAAGGGGATAGCCAATTAGACCAAGGTTGAAAGTTGAAGGTTGAAGGTTAGAGGTTTGCATATCAACTTTCCAACTTTGAACCTTCAACTTGCAACTGCGCCAGAACTTCAAAAAAATTCGGGAAGGTCTTGGAAACACAGGATGGGTTCTCGATGGTGACGCCGTCGAAGCGTAAGCCGATGAGCGAGAATGCCATCGCCATGCGGTGGTCGTTATATGTCTGAATGTTTGCAGGTTGAAGGTTGAAGGTTGGGTGGATGGTCATGCCGTCTTCGTGTTCTTCGACTTGGACGCCGAGGCGGGCGAGTTCGGTGCAGGTGGCGTGGACGCGGTCGGTTTCTTTGACGCGGGCTGAGGCGATGCCGCGAATGCGCGTGGGCGAATCCGCAAACGGGGCGATGGCGGCGAGGGTTTGGGCGGTGTCTGGGATGTCGCGCATGTCGATGTCCACGCCGTGGAGGGATGAGGAACGAGTAACGAGTATCGAGTTATCGTCTTCTTTGATTTCACAACCCATCTGAACGAGCACATCCACGAAATTCACATCACCCTGCACAGACCTACGAGAGATGTTTTCCACTTTGACTGTCCCACCACAGATGGCAGGGGCGGCGAAGAAGTAGGAGGCGGCGGAGGCATCTGACTCGATAGGGTAAGTGGCAAATGGTGAGTGGAAAGTGGAAAGTGGAATCGTGAAGGATTGATAGCCATTGCGTTGGATTTCCACACCAAAGCCTTTCATTATGGAAATGGTCATATCCACGTAGGGTTTGGAGTTTAGTTCGGTGGTGAGTTCCACTTCGATGGGGCTTTGGGCGTAGGGAGCAGTCATTAACAGGGCGGAGAGGAATTGGCTTGAGATATCGCCTGCGATTCTTGTTTTTCCGCCGGGAAGACCGGAGGCGGTGATTTTGATGGGAGGGCAGATCTTGGAGTAATCAGTGACCAGTGACCAGTGACCAGTAATTTGCGATTGAATTTTTGCCCCCAGTTGCGTTAGAGCCTCTACTAAATCCCCAATGGGACGTTCACGCATTCTTGGCTCGCCATCCAAAATATATTCGCCGTCTCCAAGCGTGAGAAATGCAGAAAGAAATCTCGCTGCCGTACCTGCATTGCCAATGAAAAGTTCCGCTCTCTTGGCTGGGATCTTCCCTCCCAAGCCGGTGACAGTCATTGAAAAATTCGCTTCGTCCAATTGCACATCAAAGCCGAGGGTTTGCAAGGCTTTGGCGAAGTAGCGCGAGTCATCGGAGAAGAGGGCGTTGGTGAGGTGGGTTGTGCCGTTTGCAAGGGATGCAATGAGCAAGGCGCGGTTGGTCAGGGATTTCGAGCCAGGCACGCGGACGGTGGCGTTCAGTTCGTGGCTTATTGAGGTAATGCGGAGGGAAGGAGGGAGAGTGGGCATGAAAGAAGAAAGAGAAAAGAAGGATCCAGTAATCAGTTGCCAGTGAGGGTATGATAAGAAGATTGCGCTTCGTTCAACAGAATATCAAGTTTTTCAAAATCGCCAGCGGATAATGCGGCTTCGATCTCTGCCAGTTTATTTTGCATTCCATGCAGGGCATTTAACACATTCTCACGGTTGGATTGCAGAACACCCAACATCATGGAAGAGGAAGTACCTGCGAGTCGGCTCGTGGACTTGAAGCCAGGCCCGACAAAGGGTGCGACTTCGTCAGATGTAGCCAATGCCAGCGCAGACGAGATCAAGAAGGGCAAGTGGCTCGTCGCCGCAAGGATGCGGTCATGGTCAACAGCATTGAGCGTTTTGCCTTTGGCACCCAGCGCTTCGATGATCTGGTTTGCAGCGGAGATGGCTCGTTGTGATGTGCGCTCCAATGGGGTCAGCAAAAATGGCGCGGTGTAATACAGCGTGCGTTCGGCATTTGCCAGCGAGAGTTTTTCCTTGCCGCAAATGGGATGCCCGCCGATGGGGTCGAAGCGTTCGGGTAGTTGTGACATGGCTTCGACCACCATCCGTTTTGTGGAGCCCAAGTCCATGACGATGCAGGGATGGGAGATGGTAAATGGTAAATGATTAATGAGTGCAAGGATGGCTGGAACAGGCGCTGCCAGAATCACAAGGTCAACATCGGGGGGGAGGTTGGCAGGGTCGCTTTCAGCGTAGTCCACGATATGTTGGGACAGAGCAAGTTCGAGTGTGGGAAGATGCGGGTCGATTCCATAGAGGGCGGCACATCTGCCTCTTAATCCCAATGCCAGCGAACCGCCCATCAAGCCCAATCCGATGATAGCGACCCTTGCCTCTGCGAGATTAAAGTCAGGCTCGTTCATGTTGAGGAACCAGGCGACGATCCACCGCCTCAGCCACCGCTTTGACCTGTTTCACCATTTTGGCAAAAGCCTCCGGTGTGAGAGATTGCTTGCCATCAGAGATGGCGTGCGCGGGGTCTTGATGTACTTCGACGATGAGACCGTCGGCGCCTGCGGCAACGCCCGCTTTGGCAATGGATGAAACAAAAGCCGAGTCACCCGTGGAGTGAGATGGGTCGATGACAACGGGCAGATGGGTCAATTTCTTGAGCACAGGCACGGCGTTGATGTCGGTGGTGTTGCGGGTGGCGGTCTCAAACGTGCGGATGCCGCGTTCGCACAGGATGACGCGATGATTACCGCCGTTGAGAATGTATTCACTCGCCATCAGCATTTCTTCGATGGTGGCAGACATGCCGCGTTTGAAAAGGACAGGCGTGCGTGTTTCGCCGAGAGCACGCAGTAGATTGAAATTTTGCATGTTGCGCGCGCCAAGTTGGAAGACATCCACATATTTTTCCATCATCGCAATTTGCGAAACTGCCATCACTTCCACGACGATGGGAAGCCCGGTTTGCTCGCGGGCTTCTGCCATATACTCGAGACCTTCTTCGCCGAGACCTTGAAAGGCATACGGGGATGTGCGCGGTTTGAAGACGCCACCGCGCAGGGCATTTGCGCCCGCTTCTTTAACGGCTTGCGCGATCTCGAGGATTTGCTCGCGACCTTCCACCGAGCAGGGTCCGGCAATGATGGGAACTTCCGTGCCGCCGATGGTAAAGCCGTTGAACTCGAAAACGGAATCCTGTTCGTGGAACTGGCGCGAGGCAAGTTTGTACGGCTTGGAAATACGCTGGACTTCGAGCACACCGGGAAAGGCTTCGAATTCTTCCTTCAAAACGTAATGCCCGTCGCCGACGGCGCCGATGATGGTTTGCTCCACACCGAAGATGGGATGCGCAGAAAGCTTGTGTTTTTCAACAGCAGCAATGACCGCATCGATCTGTTCGCGGGGCGCGCCGGGTTGCATAATGATCATCATGGTATGTGGTTTCCTTTTGAGTAAATGGTGATTAACTGTTGGTAATTGCTAAATCGTAAGTACCGATATCCGCTCTTACGCCCAACCTGTCTTTTGATATTCCGAGGCCGTGGCGAGGTTGCGTCCCATAATTTGTGCGATCTGACCGACTTGGGTGACCATCGCGGCAAACTTCTCAGGTCTGAGCGATTGCTTGCCATCTGAGACCGCTTTCGCCGGGTCGGGATGAACTTCGACAATGAGTCCATCTGCACCAGCGGCGATCCCTGCGCGGGCGATCGCAGCGACATAATCCGCGTGACCGGTGGAGTGGCTTGGGTCGAGGATCACAGGCAAATGGGTCAGGTTTTTCAGAACGGGAATGGCATTGATATCGGTCGTATTACGGGTGGCGGTTTCAAACGTGCGAATACCGCGTTCGCACAACATCACACGGCTGTTTCCCCCGGCAAGGATGTATTCGGCAGACATAAGCAGTTCTTCGATGGTGGCAGAAAGCCCGCGTTTGAGAAGAACCGCCGTGCGCGACTCGCCGATGGCGCGCAGCAGGTTGAAATTCTGCATGTTGCGCGCACCCACTTGCAGCACATCCACATACTTCACCATCAGGTCGAGCTGGACTTGCGACATGATCTCAACCACGATGGGCAAGCCCGTCGCTTCGCGGGCTTCGGCAAGCAGTTCGAGACCTTCTTCACCGAGACCCTGAAACACGTATGGGGATGTGCGCGGCTTGAAGACCCCCCCGCGCAAGGCGCACGCACCCGCTTCTTTCACAGCCAAAGCCGTTTCAATGATCTGGGAGCGACTCTCCACTGAACACGGTCCCGCAATGACAGCGATCTCTTCGCCGCCGACAGTGAATCCGTCGATCGGCAGGACGGTGTTTTCAGGGTGGAACTGGCGCGATGCCAGTTTGTACGGCTGGGTGATCCGTTGAACGGTATCCACCCCATCCAAACTTTCGAAGCGCTCGGTCGGAATGCTGTGCGTCTCGCCGATGGCGCCGATGACGGTCGCCTCGACTCCCTGGGAAAGGTGGACGTTCAATCCCGCTTCCCTAACAGCCGCAATCACCATCTCCACTTGCTGGGGCGTGGCATTGGATTTCATAATGATCATCATACAAAACAACTCCTGTTGAAATTTTTTGACTTTCTAACGTTCAAACACGTAACTTGTAGGCGACTATTGCGCCGCCACCAGGTCGGGTCTTAGTTTCACTGCATCCCGCAAATAGACATGCCTGATCTGACTCTGCGGCGTGTCTGTATTCCAATGCACCAACACACGGATCACCTTTGGCAGACTACCGGGGACGGGAATCTCGCGCGCACACATCATCGGGACGAGTCCCCAGCCCATTTGCCGCGCTGCCTGCGCCGGGAAGGTGGAAGCGAGGTCATCGGTCACCGTAAAAATGGCGCTGCCAACATCCTCCGGGGCGAAGCGGGCATTCTCCTGCATGATCGCCTCAAGCAACTCACGCGTTGCCTGAAGGATCTGGTCTGGGTCGTCCTCTGCGACGGTGGTCGCGCCGCGGATTCCTCGTGTGGGCATCTTGTCATCTCCTAAGCAAAAATAAAAGAGCGAGACCGTGTGGTCTCGCTCTTTTTGCATACAGATCAAGTTTCTCTGTCTACTTAAGCGCCGCCACCGGCAACCGAACCTCGGAAACCGTAAAAATAAAAATACGCAAACCAGCGGGCAGACTTAAGCATGTTGGGCGCTATTCTATGCCTGAGAGGAAGATGCGTCAAGGGGCAATTTCAGGAAGCAACCTCCGCATCGAACCCAACGTGGCGGAGGTCATGACTTCGGATGAGAATTTTTCGAAGACGGCTTTCCGTCCCTGCTGACCGAGACGTTTACGCAATTCCGCATCGCGCAATAACATGGCGAGTTTATCGGCGAGATCCACACTATCATGCGGGCGGCATAAGAGCCCGCCTTGCGTGGCTTGAATCCACTCAGGGTATGAACCATGTTCCGGCTGGACGACCGGCACACCCGCAGCCAACGCTTCAAGGATGGAAATCCCTTTCGGCTCGCGATATGGCGCTGGGACGGAGAACACGTCCATCTGGCGGAAGAGATTCAACTTTTGAGTCCGGTCCAATGTACCGAGCAATTTGACGCGATCTTCGAGACCGTTATCCTTTATCTTTTTGCGAATGCCGTTGATGTAGGTCTTGTAGGCGCTGCTCATATATCCACCTGCGACAAGCTGCAAGTTCTGGAACTCGCCCGAATGGATCAGGGTGGCAAACGCATCCACGAGCAGATGCAAGCCCTTCTCAGGGACGAAGCGCGCGAGAAAACCAACGGTCAGCGGGCGGCTGGACGTGTCGGGAGTCAGGTCGCGGTAATCGTTCAGGGCAACGCCGGGGTAGACCACATCGATCTTGTTCGGGTCGATACCCACCCACTTCGAGAACATGGTGCCGTAATACGAACTGATGGCAAGGAAGCGGTCCACGTCATGCGAGCGTTCGCGGATGAGAGAAAGCGCCTCTTCTTGAAAATGAGGCGGCAGCCCTTCCAAAAAAATATCCTCGCCGTGCAATCCGCACGTGATTGGAATCTTCAGTGAACGCTTCAACTCGCGGACGACTCCGATCATCAACGCATTCGTAACATGGATGACATCCGGCTGATGATATTTTTGGATCCACTCGATGAGTTCGTGAAGTAATTCCTTCTGGTTGCCCTGTTCGCCCTTCAACATGGAAATGGTCAATTCAGCGTTCGCTTCTGCATCCACCGCCGAGCCGATGTCAAAGTACGGCATGAGGCGGTGCAGGAATTGCGAGCCTGCCAGACGCATCAATAAATTCCGCCCGGGGAAGGGATTCGGAAAACGCTGCGTCATATAGGCTTTGATGCCCCCATACAAGATCTGTTTCTCGCCGACGGCGGGCTCGTCCAAGCGCATCGGCGTGTAAAGCGTAAATAGACTGACGTCCGCGCCCGCGTCTTTCATCCCGGCGGCGAGGGCATTATCGTGCATACAGCTACCGCAATACATATTTGCCGCGCCGGTCGCGAGATAGACGATCTTCATGCCTTCTTCCCCAGCACGATCTCCACCGGCAGCCCCCACATGGACGAGACGCTTACATCCTGAATGACCAAGCCGCTTTCTTCCATTGCCTGCTTCGCAAAAATGGGACGGCAATCCGCGTAGTTCGGCATGGTGTCATGAAACCATTCATAAATGCGGACCGGCAACCCGGGCGGATTCGTTTTGGTCATCGAAACGACCGCCACGCGACCACCGGGTTTCAATATCCGTTTGCATTCTTGAAGCACACGCGGAATTTCGGGGTTGTCAAAAAGTTCCAGCGTGAAACTCATAAAAACGCCGTCAAGCGAATTCGCTTCGATGAAGTTCAGGTTGGCAGCGTCGCCGAGATGCAGATCGACACGTTCACCCAAGCCTTCCTTTTCCAGACGGTCTTTGGCGATGGCGAGCATCCCATCGGAAATATCCAAGCCGATCACACGTCCCGCCGCGCCGACAGACTGCGCCAGCGACAGCAGACAATGTCCCGTGCCGAAGCCCACTTCCAGAATTTTTTCACCGGGCTGGGCAGATAACTTCTCCAAGCCCATGTCACGATATTTCTTCTCGGTACTTCCGGCGATCATGTCATACCAGCGGCTGAGGCGGTTATAGCTCGCCCGCGCATCGTCTTTGGAACGGTTCACTCTACGGATGGTTTCAGTCATGCCCGCAATTATACCCAGCACAATTGCATTTTTCGCCTTTTTGGGAACCCGTAATCTTTACAAAAGAATTACAAGAGATCATGCCGTCAGAGCGCCGTAAGTACCCTTTTACCCTCCATCGCCCTCTTCTTGGAAGTATAATCACCCCGTATGTCCAACCTCGCGAACAAACACATCCTCCTCGGCGTGACCGGTTCCATCGCCGCATACAAAGCGGCAGACATCGCTTCCAAACTGACGCAGGCGGGCGCGCAGGTGGATGTCATCCTGACCGGTGCGGGGGAGAAATTCGTCAGCCCGCTTACCTTTCAATCCGTCACCGGGCGCAAAGCATACACCGACAACGATCTGTGGGGCGACCAAGCCCATGTCATGCACATCAGCCTCGGCAAGACGGCAGACCTGCTCGTCATTGCCCCTTGCACCGCAGACACAATGGCAAAACTCGCACACGGCATCGCGGATAACTTGCTCACCGTCACGGCTTTGGCGGCGAAATGCCCGATGCTGATCGCGCCCGCCATGGATGGTGGGATGTTCGACCACCCGGCCACGCAGGAAAACCTCAAAACGCTTCAGACTCGTGGAGTGCTTGTCACTGGACCCGCAGCCGGACACCTCGCTTCAGGCTTACAAGGCACGGGACGCATGGTCGAACCAGCCGAAGTGCTTGGGCAGATCCGCGTAGTGCTGGGAAAGAATGGAAAACTCGCCGGAAAAAGAGTCATCGTCACTGCCGGAGGAACGCAGGAAGCCATCGACCCGGTGCGCGTCATCACCAATCATTCGTCCGGCAAACAAGGCTACGCCCTCGCCCAAGCCGCATTGGACTCCGGCGCGGATGTCACGCTCATCACCACGCCAACAGCCTTGACTCCGCCAGTAGGCGCGAAGGTCGTCAACGTAAAAAGCGTGCAAGACATGCTCGACACACTTCTGGTTGAATCGGCGGATGTACTTATCATGGCAGCCGCAGCAGCGGATTTCCGCCCAAAAGTGGTGGCAAAGGATAAACTCAAAAAACGCGACGGCATTCCGCAGATCGAACTCGAGGCAGCGCCTGATATTCTGAAAACAGTATCCGCTCCCGGGTCAGGGAAGAGGCGCTTTAAGGTCACGGTGGGATTCGCGGCGGAGAGTCGCGACCTGTTGGCGAACGCATCGGAGAAGTTAAAATCCAAAGGGTTGGATTTCATCGCAGCCAATGACATCTCTGCCAATGATGCCGGGTTTGCGGTGGAGACGAACCGCATCACATTGCTGTTTGCAGATGGAACGCAGAACCCATTGCCGTTGATGACCAAAACAGAAGCGGCTGAAAAAATCATCGAACACATTGCAAGGCTGTTGGAGTAACATGCGCATTTTGGTCATGTCGGATATTCATGCAAATTACACGGCGCTCGAAGCCGTGCTCAAAGACGCCGGGAAGGTGGATGAGACCTGGTGCCTCGGTGACCTCGTGGGGTATGGTCCCGACCCGAACGCGGTGGTGGAGGAAGTGCAGGAGATCCCCCACCTCACCTGCCTGCTCGGCAATCACGATGTGGCTGCCATCGGCAAGATGCCTCTCGAAACCTTCAACGGCGACGCGAAAAAATCGCTGCTGCATCACGAAAAAGTGTTGACCGCCACCAACATGGATTTCATGCGCTCGCTGCCATCCAAAGCCAAGGTGCGCGGCGAGGCGACCATTGCCCACGGAAGTCCGCGCGACCCGCTATGGGAATACATTTTGAACTCGCTCACGGCACGCCTGAACTTCGATCATTTCGACACGCCGTGGTGCTTCGTGGGACATTCGCACATCCAGAGCGTGTTCGTGCGCGATGAAACCTCGGATCGTGTCACCGTGGAGCAGACCAAACCAGATGTAACGCTTCAACTTCACCCGAAGTTGATCCTGAACCCCGGGAGCGTGGGTCAACCCCGAGACCGGGACCCGCGCGCCGCATACGCCATCTACGATACCGAAGCCCGCACCTGGACTCCAAAGCGGGTGGAATACAACGTTGCCGAAGTGCAGGAGCGCATCCGTGCGGCAGGCTTGCCCGAAAAACACGCGGTGCGAATTGCCGAAGGCTGGTAATTCCCACAAAAGTCCTCCCGAGGTTTCGGGAGGACTTATTCTTTGTTGGAAGTTGTACAATTAGGGGGGAACTATTCTTTGTAATCATTCGTCCTTTGGACAGAGAAATCACTGAAAGAAAAAGGAGAAGAAGATGAAACGTATTTTGCCATTTAGCATTGTCCTCATTGCGACCCTGATCCTGGGAGCCTGCGGTTCTGCTGCATCCGAAGAAGCCCCCATCATGGCGGACCAGGAGATGGGCTACGCCCCCATGCCGGAAGCCCTGCCGACGATGTACACGGAGGAATTCGCCGAGTCTGCGCCGGGCTCTGGCGGAGGCGGTGACTCCCGCGCTGCCAATGTGGAACGTATCGTCATCCAAAACGCAGACCTGTCCATTGTTGTCGCTGACGTGGAAGTGCGCATGCAAGAGATTCAGGAAATGGCACAGGAGATGGGTGGATTTGTGGTCTCGTCCAGTTTGTATCAGGGCTATACCAGCAATTACACTCCCGTCCCCGAAGCCTCCATCACCATCCGTGTGCCTTCTGAAGATTTGGATGAAGCGCTTGAAAAGATCAAGGAAGATGTGGTGGACGTTCAGAACGAGACCCGTTCCGGTCAGGATGTGACCGCCGAATACGTGGACTTAAAGTCGCGGCTCAAGACCTATCAAGCCGCTGAACAGGAATTGACCAAACTGATGCAGAGCGCGGCAGATACGGACGAAGTCGTCAACATCTTCAACCAGTTGATGTACTACCGCGAACAGATCGAGATCATTCAGGGGCAGATCAAGTATTACGAAGAAGCTGCAGCCCTGTCTGCCATCAGCATCCGCATCATCGCCGAAGAGACCATTCAGCCGATCGAGATCGGCGGCTGGGAACCGCAGGGCGTGGCGCGCGACGCCATTCAAGACCTGATCTACTTCTGGCAGAACTTTGTAGATTTCCTGATCCGGTTCGTCATCTACACCCTGCCTGTGTGGATCACCATCGGCATCCCGTTGTACCTCGCCTTCCTCGGAGTACGCTGGGGCTTCCGTAAGGTGCGCGGCAACAAGAAGAAGGTCGAGCCACAGGAAAAAGAAGAAACAAAGAAGTAGCAAGTGAATTAAGCAATAGGGGATGTCCACGGAGGATGGCTCACAAAGTCATCCTCCGTTTTGCATCATGGAGAAGAGGTTTCGGGCAGCAACGAATCAATCTCAACCAAACAAAGCCTACCATTTTGCGCGCCAATAACACATGCAATCTTTTGCTTTATAATCACCGTATATGGATGCCCTCATTCAGGATGCAAAAACCCTATTCAATGTCCATCTCACAGCGCGGCAGGTGATGGCGCTCATCCATTATGAAAAAGAACTGGTGGACTGGAACCAGAAATTCAACCTGACCGCCATCCGCGATGTCGAGTCGATCCGCACCAAGCATTTTCTGGATTCGTATTCCTGTGTGTCGGCTTGGAAAGCCAACCCGCCCAAACGTCTTGTGGACGTGGGCACAGGCGCGGGCTTCCCCGGCATTCCACTTAAGATCGTTTACCCAACCATGCATGTGACGCTGGTCGAATCAGTTGGCAAGAAAGCCATGTTCTGCCAGCACATCATCCAGACATTGGGATTGGAAGATATAGAAGTCATCCACACCCGCGCCGAGACGCTGGGACAAGACCCCGCGCATCGAGAATCCTACGATTGGGCAGTGGCTCGCGCGGTGGCGAATCTCAACATCCTAAGCGAGTATTTGCTGCCGCTGGTCAAGGTCGGCGGGACGATGCTCGCCCAAAAAGGCGAAAGCGGACCCGCCGAAGCGCAGTCCGCTGAAAAGGCGATGAGGTTGTTGGGTGGAAAACTGAAGCAGTTAATCCCCGTCGAATTGCCCGGCGTCGCTGATGACCGCTATCTCGTGCTGGTGGACAAGGTCGCTGCCACGCCGCCGAAATATCCGCGCAAGGCGGGTATTCCAATGAAGACACCGTTGTAAATCAACAGCCTTCTTCCACAATCTTGATCACATCTTCCTTGTTGGGGACAATGCACAAAAACTCGAACGGTTCGCTTCCCGTATTTTCATACGAGTGGATCACGCCCGCCGGGATGAAGACCACATCCCCGGTCCGGACGTGATGCGTTTCGTCACCGATGGTGATGGTCGCTTCGCCGCGCAGAACGTACTGTTCGTGTTCCACTTCATTGGTATGACGCGGCATCCCGCCGCCGGATCTCATCGAAAACTTTCGCAGCGCAAAGTTCGGTCCCTCTTGCGAAGAGATCAAGACCTGAATGGTCGTATCTTTGCCCGCAGCGACATGTTTCGCTTCTACATCGGTCGAACGTCTGACGGTCATGGCTGCCTCCGAAAAAGAAAACTTCCGAAGAATATCTTCGGAAGTTCATTGTAGCCTATTTCCCAAACCACATGCGAGCCATCAAGTTATCCTTGCGGATGAATTGATGGTACAATGCCGCGCCCACATGCAGGGCAACCAACGCCAACAGCAGCCCGGAGAACAAACCATGACCGTTACGGGCTGGGTAATCGAAGAAATTGGATGGGTACGGCGCCGCGCCGCTGAAGACAGCCGGCAAGTTCGCCATCTGGAACAAGCCCAGCCCGCTAGCTGCCATGCCGATCAACAACACATACAGTAGGATGTGCACAGCCTTGCCAACCCGGTTAAGGAAGGCGTTGCCCGCATCTGCGGGGGCCGGTTGCTTGGTGGTAAAGCGCAAAACAAGGCGAATGACAAGGAGCACCGTGAGGGCAAAGCCAATGTACGCGTGAGACTGCAACATCATCGGCTTTTGCGGGTCTTCGGGGGAAATGCCGGGCATGGCAAACTTGCCAACGCCAAGCATCATAATGACCAGCAAAGCCATCAGCCAGTGAATGGCGGTATGAGCGGGGTGGTAACGTTTCGGGGTGGATTCAGACATAGTGTTCTCTCTCCTCTGAGAATAGGTGTTGTTAGATATTTGACTATTCCTTAAATTACTTTCTTACAGCCAGGACTGGGGGTAAAATGGAAACGAACCATTTCCCCGCCGTGTTTCGACGGGTACCCATAACTCAAGAGGAGATTCCCCCCATGTACCATACCTTAATCATCGTCGGCAATCTGGGCAAAGACCCGGAGATGCGCTACACCCCGTCCGGGCAGGCAGTCACATCCTTCTCGGTTGCCACCAGCCGCCAGTACACCTCCGGCAATGGCGAACAGGTCAAGGAAACCATCTGGTTCCGCGTTTCCACCTGGGGCAAGACCGCCGAAGTCTGCAACCAGTATCTTAAAAAAGGCTCCAAGGTCTTGATCGAAGGACGCCTGACACCCGACAAAGCCACCGGCGGACCGCGCATCTGGACCAAGCAGGACGGGTCGGCGGGCTCCTCCTTCGAAGTCACAGCCCAGACCGTGCGCTTCCTCTCCTCGCGCGGAGAAGGCGGCGATAGCGTCCCCATGTCGGGCGGCGGCGGCATGGACATGGCAGAACTCCCCCCGGAAGACGACATCCCATTCTAGCCTATAGATAAGACCCTTGGGGTTTACAGTCCCAAGGGTCTCTATGAATCTCATGACAACTCCTCCCATTCCCCCAAAACCCGCCGGACCCACGCTGGTATTGCCCGAAGATCTCGAGCTGGTCTACGCCAACCTTGCGCGCATCGCCCACTCCCCTTCCGACATTGTCTTCGACTTCGCCCACTTGCTCCCAGCCGAAACCAGCGCCAAGATCCGCTCCCGCGTGATCATGACACCCTTCAGCGCCAAACTTTTATTGAAGGCGCTCACAGATAACCTTGCGCGGTACGAAGCCGCCTACGGCGAGATCCGCATCCCCACCAACAGCTCACTGGCAGATAATCTCTTCCGCCCGTTCCAAGGTCCGCCGCCCGAGCCGCCCAAGCCTGACCCTACCAAAGAATAGCCATGCATAAACTTGAATCGATCGCCGAACAGATCCGCAAGACCTTCGACGCCCGCACCTCCGCCCGCGACCAGGCACTTGCGCAGGCGCGCCAACTTACCCGCGCCTGTTCGCTCGCCATCCGCGCCGTCCATCGCGACGATGTCGAAACCATGGACGCGCAATTGCAGGAAGCCCGTCAACTGGCAGACACCCTGCGAAATTCCCTTGCCTCTCACCCCGACCTGTATTACGCAGGCTACACACAGGATGCGCTCAAGGAATTCGTGGAAGCGAACGTCACGTGTGCGTTGATCCAAAACCAACCGCTTCAGACTCCCGAAGAGTTGATCGTTGAACCCGCAACCTATCTCAACGGGTTGGCGGAAGTCGTCGGCGAACTGCGCCGCCGCACGCTGGATATTCTCCGTCACGGCTACTCGGAAGAAGCCGAACGCCTGCTCGGCTACATGGACGAGATCTACTCCATCCTCGTCACCATGGACTACCCCGACGCCATCACCAACGGTCTGCGCCGCCAAACCGACCTGGCACGCGGCATCATCGAAAAGACGCGCGGCGACATCACCTTCAGCCTGCGCGGCGGTCATCTCGAGCAAGCCATCGGGAAGTTGATCAACCAGCTCAAGCCGGAAGAGTCCAAAGGTCCGGGAAGAAGCGGCGGACACTTCGAGCCGTAAAAGGGATTCATTCAGTCATGGCAAAAGGCGGACGCCGATATCCTCTCGTCATCTATACCCATATGATGAACCGCTGGTATCCAGCGATCCTTTTTCTGGGTGTTGCATTGTTGGGGATGGCAGTGGCTGTGTATATGTGGGGATTTGAAATGTGGCGCTGGGTGGCATTTGCCAGCGTAGGCGTGTTGAACATTTTCTTTGGTTCGCTGCTGTTCGCTTTGCGGAAGAGCGCTTACGTGCAACCATTCAGCGATCACCTGAAACTTGCCACGCCGTTCCTGCGTTTGAACGTCTCTTACAAAAGGATCCTCCGCGCTTCGTCTTCAAACATGGGGGCATTGTTCCCGCCGAAAAATGTTTCGAAATGGCAGGCAGAGATCATTCAGCCTCTCGCAAAGATGACTGCGATCGTGATCGAACTGACGTCTTTTCCCATGTCACAACCTGCTTTGCGGCTTTTTCTTTCCCCGCTTTTTTTCAAGGATAAGACTCCTCACTTCGTCCTCCTTGTGGATGATTGGATGCGCTTCAGCGCTGAACTGGAAAGTTTTCGCACCGGGGGAATCACCGCCGCCCCGCAGAAGAAGCAAGATACCTCTTCCATCCTTTCCCGCCTACCCCGTAAATGAACATTTATTTTGCCTGCTCCATCACCGGCGGACGCGAATTCGAGTCGGCGTATCAAACCATTGTGGCTGCCTTGCTGGCAGATGGGCACGAAATTCCCACCTCGCACCTGGCTCAAGCCGAAGCCATGGATGGCGAGCGCGCTCTCTCGCCTCAGGATGTGTATGAACGTGATGTAAATTGGATCCGGAACTGCGATGTGCTGATCGCGGAAGTCAGCGTGCCTTCGCACGGCGTCGGGTACGAGATCGCGTATGCGCTGCAACTGGGAAAGCCGGTTTTGTGCATTTCAATGGAGGGTCGAAAAGTTTCAAAAATGATCACCGGGAATTCCGCCCCCAATTTGATAATCACAACATACCGAAGCGTGGACGAAGCGATTGCCTCTGCAAAAAACTTTCTACAGGGCAATCTTCATTTGTGAATATTATCACATACAATCGGTGACATTCTACGATGCCCAATTTTTAGGAAATCGCTTAATATTCATCATGGAGACGGCAACAAGACACCTCTGATTTGCTCATCCCTGTCTCCTCCTTTGGCGAAAGCTGCCGCCGGGCTAACCCTCGGCGGCAGCATGTTTAATTTAAAAATTGATGGGGTGATTATTCGTGGGCAGGCAAAAGTACGACGAACGCCGACCCTTCCCCCACTTTTGATTCGACCCACACGCGTCCCTGATGGCTGTCTGCCACCGATTTGACGATGGCGAGTCCCAGCCCGGTGCCTTCCACACCTTGCGGGCGGTTCGAAGCGCGATAGAACTTTTCGAAGACACGGCTCTGTTCTTCCGAAGGAATGCCCGGTCCGGTATCTTCCACACGGATGACGATCTGGTTCGCTTCGGTGGAAAGCCACACCCGCACACGCCCGCCCTCTGGCGTATATTTGATCGCATTTCCCACGAGGTTATCCAGCATCTGGCGGATGCGGATGGGGTTGGCACGGATCGGCTTCAACTCGCCGTTGATGCTGGTTTCCACGGTGATCTTTTTCTTCTTCACTTGGGCATCGAAGACGTCCAGCGTGTATTTCAGGACATTCTCCAAATGGACCAATTCACGGCGTGTATCGAACCCTGCTTCCAGCCGCCCCAGATCGAGCAGGTCATTGACCAGATTGGTCATGTGTTGCACGCTGCCCTGCAAGCGGCGCATGAACTCCTGTTGATTATCATTTAAAGGACCAGTACGTTCGACCAATTCCATGTAACCGAACACAGCCGTCAACGGGGAACGCAAGTCGTGCGAGACTGTGTGAATGAAATCATTCTTGAGGCGGTCCAGTTCCTTAAGGTAGGAAATATCCTGCATGGTCACCGCGCCGCCGATCTTGGGAATGGGCGTGTATTGCGCCGTGAAGACACGCCCGTCGTCGAAATTGATCTCATGATATTTCAACGCGCCTTCACGCGAGCGGACCAGTAAGGCGTTTAAGTCCGCATTGGCGACAACATCCTTCAACGGTTTTCCCAGCAATGGCACGTCTCCCAAGCCAAAGATATCGCGGACCATGCGGTTTGCCAGCAGAATATGTTGATGATCGTCCACAACGATGACCCCATCCTGGATATTCGAAAAGATCGCTTCCAACTTGATGCGTTCCGCTTCCGATATCTTGGCTTTTTCTTCCAGCGACGCCGTCGTACGCTTGACCTCGCGCCGCAGCCAGTCCCCGAGTTTTCGCGCGCGGAGAAGACTCCGCTGTACCTCGTTGACGATATCCTCCATCTTAAGCGGCGGATAAAAATAGCCGCTCAAGCCAGCCTTCAACGCAGATTTGGCTAGCCCGGGCGCATCCTGACTTGCATACAGGATAATCGGCATGGTCGGAAAACGTTCCAGTATCTCCTGCGAAATGGAAATACCATCTTGCCCGGCAAAGGATTCGCCGACAACGATCAATGCCGGTATGGCTTCCTGAACCGACTTATCGAATCCCTGACGATCTTTCACGACCGCCACCTCGAAGCCGGCAGCATGCAACGCCCGTTCCATCAAATCCAGAATGGGTGATGCGTCCAGCGCCAGTAGGATCAGTTCCTGTTTTGCCATGAGACTCTTGATGCTTCCGTTATTTGGGTGTAACCGTCTTTTCGGACGAGCGCGAAAGGCGTTGCAAGGCAGCCTTGACCGACTCAAGCGCCGTTTTCTGTTCAGCGTTGAGCACGCCGGGCATTTCCGTCAGGATCAGATTAAGCGGATAAAGCGCCGCCTGTACTTCGCTATGGATGGCGTCCCGCAGAGTTTCCAATGAGGCATGACGGTGCTTCTCGCCTGCACGCGCATTCTCGACCGCCTGCTCCAACGCGCGGAACAAACGAGCATTGACCATTGAGATCGAGGCATAGTCTGCCATGGCTTCGAGCATCGTCTGCGCGTCGCGTGTAAATTCACGGTCATTCCTGCGGACGACGATCAACAGACCGATGACTTCCGTTTTGATCTTGATGGGAACGACCCCCACCGATTTTCCCAGCGTCGCCATCTTAAACTTTTGAAGCGGCGAACCGTTCATGAACAAGCTTTCGCCGGAGAGCGCCACCAGCGAACTGATGCCGTCGTCCACCGGCTGGTTCATTTTCTTCGACCATGAATCGGGCAGGTTGCGATGCGCCCGCAATAGGAAGGTATTGCCTTTATCCTCGCGCAGCATCAGCCAGCACACATCCGCTTCGCCCAGCTGCTGGGCGCTTTCAAGGATGCGGTCGAGCAGCTGGCGCTGATCGGTGATCGATACCACCGCCTTGGCTGTGCCGAGGATGGTGGTCAGGTCGCGCAGTCGTTTTTGAAGTTCTTCGTTGGTCGCTTTAAGTTGGCGATCCAGTTTTTGGCGTTCGCGGACTTCCTGCGTCTGACGCATGGAACGCTCGACAATGGAAACCACTTCCGCGTCGCGCAGGGGCCAGAACATCACATCCGTTGCGCCGAGGCGGAACGCCTGGATCGCATCGGTCTCCTGACCTTTTTCCGCAATAACAATGACAGGGGATTTTACATTCTGGGAACTGAACGCCGCCAACAGGTCCTTCCCGCTCAAGCCGGGAAGATTGATATTGGCGAGGATCAGATCCGGCGGAGTCTGAACCGCATGTTTGAGCGCAGACGCCGCATCGCCCACCACAGTCACCTGGTAACCAAGCGGCTTGAGCGATTGTCTCCCGATCAGATCGGCAATATCCGGGTCGCTTTCGACGATGAGAATCTGTTCACCAGGGGGCATTCGATGTTCCTTGTCAAAATTCTATCACCTTTTCGATTACAATTTTGCATATGAATTTTTCGAAATTCAAAATCGCTGTTGTCATCCCAGCCTATCGTGTGGAGCGGGATGTTCAGGACGTTTTACGCGGAATCCCCGCCTACATTAAAACGATCATCGTGGTTGATGACGCTTCGCCCGACTCTGGAGCGGACCTGGTAGCCGCCGCTGCAAAACGGGATAAACGCATCATTCTCATCTGCCACGAACAAAACCAGGGCGTAGGCGGAGCGATGGTAACAGGTTTTCGAAAAGCGTTGGAACTTGGCGCTGAAATTGTAATAAAACTCGACGGTGACGGGCAAATGGACCCGGCATACATCCCTGCGTTAGTCAGACCGCTCATTGATGGCGCAGCCGACTATACGAAAGGCAACCGCTTCCGCGACTTCCAATCCTTGAAACAGATGCCGCTCATCCGCCGTATTGGAAATCTTGGCTTGAGCTTTCTCACCAAAGCAGCCACCGGCTACTGGAATATCTTCGACCCCACGAACGGTTACTTTGCCATCCGCGCCGATGTACTGGCACAACTCCCGCTCGAACGACTCGATAAGCGCTATTTTTTCGAAACCTCCATGCTTGCCAATCTCTATTTGATCAATGCCCATGTCGCGGATATTCCCATCCCTGCCCGTTATAGAAATGAGACCTCGCAGCTTTCCATCCGACAAAGCCTGTTCGAATTCCCTCTCAAGTTGGGAGGTACCTTTCTGCGCCGCATTCTCTTAAAATACTATATTTACGACTTTTCGATCCTCTCCCTGTATCTGGTCATTGGGATGCCGCTGCTGATGTTTGGATTGGTCTTCGGTACGGTCAAGTGGATCGAGTATGCCAGCCAAAATACCCCAGCCCCTACCGGGACCGTAATGCTCCCCACCTTATGTGTGCTCCTTGGAATCCAGATCCTTCTATCCGCCGTTGACCTGGATATAAAATCTGCCCCACAGAAACCCCTCAGCCTGCCATTATGAAACCATCAGACTTCAACACCTACAAAACCCGCTATCGAACCGCCATTCGCAACGTACTCGCAGAAGTAGAAAAAGGGCGGTTGGACGAAGCCGCCTTCCCAGCGTATTCGCATCCCAACCCGCTTATCAACTGGTTGTTCTGGCAGCGCCTGCGCAAAGTGATGGATTACATCCAGCGCCCGACCCCATACGAAAAAATCCTGGATTTCGGTTGCGGAAGCGGCGTCATGCTGCCATACCTTGCAAGCCTCAGCAGTCATGTCACTGCAATGGACCTCGACCTGCTGCCGTTGCAACTGGTTCAAAAAAAAATCCCACTGGCGGCAAATATCGAAGTCGTGGACGCCTCTCAAACGCAGGTCAAAGACCTGCCGCAAAATACCTACGACCTCATCATTGCCCTCGATGTACTCGAACATGTCCATGACCTGCCGGGCACACTGACAGACCTGCTCGCACTCCTCAAACCCGAAGGACAATTGATCGTATCGGTTCCCACCGAAAACATTCTGTATCAAATCGGGCGCAAACTGGCAGGATCGGAATATTCAGGAGCCTATCACGAACGCGGGGCATCGGAAATAAAAAAAGAAGTTCAAAAAATCGCAACCATCCATCCCATTGCCACGTTATATCGCCCACTGGCGCTCTTCGAAATTTTCTCCATAAAAAAATAACCCCAAAGTTGTATACTTAATCCGAGATGGAATTCAAGCCATACATTCCCGGATTCAAACCCGCAGACTCTGGACCGCTTGCGCGATTTTTACCCGCGCTGGAGGATGGAGTCATCGCCGCATGGCTCTCGCATCAGACCCTGACCGGGAACTGGTTGCTCGACCCGTTCGGATTCTCCCCGCGACTCGTCCTCGAAGCCGCCCGAAGCGGATTCCGCGTACTGGTTACAGCGAACAACCCGGTGACAAGATTCCTGCTGGAGATCTTCGCAAACCCGCCGCCGCAATCAGAATTTACCGCTGCCCTCGCGGACCTGGGCGCGATCAAAAAGGGGGACGAACGGCTCGAACACCACCTGCAATCTCTGTACCTGACCCAATGCGAAAAATGCGAAAAACAAATCCACGCATCCGCTTTTTTATGGCGCAAAGACGAAGATACACCCTATGCCAGAGTTTACGAATGCCCGCATTGCAAAGACGCTGGCGAACGACCTGTTGCAGAGATGGACAAAGAGATCGCTTTACAAATCGCAGGGACAGACACGCTGCATCGTACGCGTCTCTTTGAGCGGGTGGTTTCACTCAAAGACGAAGATCGCATCTATGCTGAAGAAGCCATTGAACATTATCTGCCGCGCCCGCTGTATGCGTTGAGCACCATCATCAACCGGTTGGATAGTTTACGCCTCAGCGAGCCGCGTCGCCGCGCTCTGACGGCGCTCATCCTATTGGCATGTGATGCAGGCAACACCTTGTGGGCGCACCCGGCGGAACGTCCGCGCCCGAAACAACTGAGCACGCCAAATCAATTCCGCGAGGCAAATGTGTGGAGCATGCTCGAGCGTGGAGTCGCTCTGTTTGCAGGGTCGGGCTCTCCGGTCCCGGTGGAAGCGTGGCCCAAACGGATTCCTGAATCTGGCGGCATCTGCATCTATGAAGGTCGCCTCAAAGACCTCGCACACAAAGTCAAACGGGAAATTCCGATTGCGGCGGTGATCGGTTCGGTGCCGCGTCCCAATCAGGCGTTTTGGACTCTTTCCGCGTTGTGGGCTGGCTGGTTGTGGGGCAAGGATGCGGTGGAGCCGTATAAGGTTGCGCTGCGTCGCAGGCGGTATGACTGGGCATGGAGCGCGACCGCGTTGTTTGCGATGTTCAGTCACTTGAACGAATTGCTGGCAGACGGCGTGCCTGTTTTTGGCGTGCTACCCGAACCCGAGGCGCCGTTCCTGACCTCGGCATTTACCGCAGCCCATACAGCTGGATTCGTTTTGGAACACATGGCACTGCGAACCGAACACGACCCGGTGCAGATCGTTTGGAAGAGTGGGGAGAAATTTAAACCCGCACCATTGGATATTGAAATGATCCGAAAAGCGCTGCGCGAATTTTTGTCGGCGCGCGGCGAACCGGTGGGATATTTACATTTGCACACGGCTGGGTTGATCGCGCTGACAGAGGCAAATGCGCTGCGACAGGCGGATGACGAATTCGATGTCGTCATCCGAAACATGCAAAGCGCGATGGAACAGGCGCTGAGGGGCGGCAATGAGTTCGTCCATTATTCCACAGGCGAAGGCGTGGATACGGGCATGTGGGGGCTGGCGGACCGGGCGCAATCTGAATCGCTGATAGATCGTGTGGAAGTTGCCATCGTGACGTATCTGCAAAAGAATCGCGACGTGATTTTTCTCGAAGTGGAGGAAGATTTGAGCCAACAGTTCATGGGTTTGATGACGCCATCCAAGGGGGTGATCTATGCAGTGTTGAATTCCTATGCGGAAAAGACCGGCGGCAGTTGGAAACTGCGCGACGAAGACCTGGCGTCCACCCGGCGGGAAGAGATGAAAGCCATCTTCTCGCAGTTGAAAGAGATCGGTGCGCGTCTTAACTACGCTTCATCCATCCATGATAAAGTGTTGACCTGGAGCGAGAACGAAAAGCCCATCAGAAAGTTCCATGTACTGGCGTCTGCATTGGTCGGGCGCGCACTCGAAACCGCGGATGAGCAGACCGTCCTTGTCATCCCCGGCGGACGCGCGGCATTGGTCGCCCATAAACAAGACCGCGACCCGGCGCTCAAGGAACGCTTGAAAAAGCATCGGCTGGTTAAATATCGTTTGGTGCGTGGGCTGCTTGAACTTCCGATCTTGACACGCGAAACCTTCGCCGAGCAGATCGCCAGCGACCCGGTGGAAAAATCCACCGGGCAGATGATGATGTTCTAGGGTAGTTCGGATCGTTTTGGAGTTGAATGAATAAAAAAGTTTTGCTTGTATTTGCGTTGTTCTTATCTGCCTGCATTTCGGTGGAAATGGAATCAACGCCAGCTCCCACGCAGGCGGGCTTTGTCACCGCCACCCTACCACCCACCAAAACGGGCTATGTTCCACCCACGATAACCGTCACACCTGCCATTACCCCCACGCCCACCTTCGCCGTCACCATTGACCCGAATTGCAAAGACAGCGCCGTACTCGTCCGTGATGTGACCATTCAGGATGGAACACGCGTCAACCCGGGCGAAACCTTTACCAAAACCTGGGAATTCATCAACAACGGGACTTGTCCCTGGTATGGATATGCCCTCAAGTTTGCGGCTGGCGACCAGATGAACGCGCCTCTTTCCGCGCCGATAACAGATACGCTTCCGAAAGAGTCGGTCCAAGTCTCAGTGGAGTTGACCGCCCCCACAGCGAACGGGTCGTACACCGGCTACTTCACGTTGAACAACCCGAATGGAAAAGACGTGCCCATTGGGATTGAAAAGACGTTTTGGGTGAAAATCACAGTTGGGAGCGGTGGGGGAACTTCTCCGCAGCCGACCAGTTCTGGCGGCGCAAATACCCCTTCCGGTTCAACGGGCGGAGGCGGAAATTGCAGTTACACCCAGAACGCTGGTTATGTGAATCAGATCGCGGCGTTGATCAACCAGGAACGCGCCAATGCCGGGCTACCTGCGCTGACCATTAATTCCCTGCTGACGAATGCGGCGCAAGCCCATGCGGCAGACATGGCATGCAGCGGACGCATCAGCCACACCGGATCGGACGGTTCCTCCGCCTATGCCCGGATTCTGGCATCGGGGTATTCGCCTTCCTACGCTGAAGAGATCATCTACGGCGGGGGCGGTCCGCAGGCGGCAATGACGTGGTGGATGAATGACCAGATCCATCGCAATGCCATCCTTAACGCCAAGTCCACAGAGATGGGTGTGGGATATGCATATTATTCAAACGGCTCGTATGGAGATTTCATCGTTGTAGATTTTGGAAGCCCGTAATCTCTCGTAGGGGCGGCGCGATCCGCCCCTACGATTTATTTCAAAATATTCCTCATCACCGGTTGGTATTCGGGGAAAACGTCGCTGGTGGCGGAGTTGTTCAAGCGCTTTATCAACACTTCAGAAAGCACATCGCGATAATCGGTGGTAACGGCAAGATCACCGGGACCCATGAGTTGCCCTTCGCCCAAGCCGGGCCATTGCCCGTGGACCTTGCGGCCGTCTACGTTGCCACCCAATACCATCATCATGCTGCCATGACCGTGATCTGTGCCAAGGCTACCGTTCTCGTAAGCGCGCCGCCCAAACTCAGACATGGTGACGATGGTCAGTTTGTTCATATGGTCTGCCATATCGGCATGGAAGGCAGCGAGACCTTCAGCGAGGTCTTTCATCAGATTCGGCATGAGCCCAGTCATCGAGCCTTGCGTGAAGTGCGTGTCCCAACCGCCGAGGTCAATGGCAGAGACTTCAAGCCCTACTTCGGCTTTGATGAGCATGGCGGTTTGTTTGAGGGCGAGACCGAATTCGGAATCGGGATATTGGGAATTGGTAGATTGGTAATTGGTGGGGTCGAGTTTTTGGAGGGTGTCCATGATAGATAGTGTGTCTTGACCCATTTCATCATTTTGATACACATAACTCAGCGCGGCGCGCATTTGCTGTAGGGCGCGTTGATCGCCGCCAAGGTGAAAGTCTGCGATGGAGCGCAGGGCGGAGACAGGGACACTTCCGCTCAAACTGCGTTGGGGGCGGGTGCCCATGCCTACGGCTCGCAATGGCGAGGAGTTGCCGGTGTTCAAGGTGGCGAGGTGACGTCCGATCCAACCGGAGGCGGGACCGCGTTCATCGTCCACGCCGCGTTCCATCAGTTCCATCGCTTTGAAGTGACTGCGCGATTCATCCGGTGCGCCGCATGCGTGGATGATGGCAAGTTGTCTGCTTTGCCAGGCTTCGAGCAGGGAACTCATATTTGGATGAAAACCAAAGAAGCCATCCAAGTCCACGGTTCTTTCTTCTTTCTTGCTTCTTAAATCATCCGGTCTTGCAATGCCCAATGTTGGGCGTAATGCGTAATAAGCTTCTTCGCCATGCGGCACAACCATATTGAGCACGTCCGCGGCGCCGCGTAGGAAGACGACCACGAGTGTATCTCCGCGTGGGGCGGTATTCTTGGGTGCGAAGGACAGGCGCGGCATCCAAGTTTTTTGCGGGTGTTGGATTAAGGGTAAGGTTTCTAACATTTATATCTCCATTAAATTTTCCCGTCATTGCGAGGAGGGTGTTCTTCCCGACGAAGCAATCTCACACATCGTGCATGGAGATTGCTTCGGGCAAAGAGCAAGAACGCCCTCGCAATGACGGAATGTCAGCGCCACTGAAATGCAGGGGATGCGATCAAACTCGCGGCGATGATTTGCAGAGTCTCTTCTTCGGTGGCACCTGCCGAATGGACGGTATCAATCATCCCGTCGCGAGTGAGGCGATCTAACGATGTGCCTAAAAGCAATGAGGTGAGTGAATCCACATCGGTGTGTAAACTGCCAGTCGATGAGACATCCAATAACGCATTGAGATTGTGTTTCGTTTTTGGAAGTTCGTTGCGGATCAATTCAAATGCGAATTGCCAGCGCGGCATGAGGCTGCCTTGCCATGCGTCGCTGCGGTCGGGGTAACCATCGGGCGTCGTCCAGTTGAAATACATTTGACCCATTTGCATGAGCGGGTTGTGCATGGCAACGCCGTCAGTTTCGACATTGAGCATACGCAACGCGGAAAGCACGAAGTTGAGCGGGCGTTTGTATTTGGGCTGCGCGAACGCGAGACCATCGAGCAGGATGACGCGCAGCACAGATTTAATATCGCCTTTGGTGGCAAGAAATGTTTGCGCGGCTTTCTCGATAATTTCTTGCGGCGGTTCATCGGCGATGAAGCGACGCGCGAGTTTGGTGCAAATAAATTTCGCAGTGGATGGATGCAAGGCAAGATGTTCGATAACCTGCTCCGCTTCACGCTGACCCGATTCCTGAATCGCGAGACCCAAAACATTTTTCTCGCCGGGTTCGTGCTGATCTTCCTTGAAGACGAAATCGCCCAGCCAGAAATGTTCCTTGACCGACCAACCCGTGAGACATCGCGCGAGTTGCATCACATCATCTTGAGAATAACCACCGTCGACGCCGAGAGTGTGGAGTTCCATCAACTCGCGGGCGTAGTTCTCGTTAGGTGTGCCTTTGACGTTGGCTTGGTTATCGAGATAGGTGAGCATAGCAGGCGAATGCGCGGACGCCCAGACGAGGTCGCGAAAATTTCCGAGTGCATGTTTGCGGATCACGTCGCGGTCGTCGACGGTCTTGAGATAGAAGATGGGTTCTTTCTCGATGAAGATGTTGAAGTGGTCGCTCCAGAAATCTACCATCACTTCATAGAGTTGACGCTTGCTGTAGAGTTGACGCAAGAAGGTGGCTTGACGCAATTCATTGATGGGATGTTCGCGGTCATAGCCGTCGAAGAGTTGATTGGTGACGGCTTCGATCTCGTTGGCTGCCATGGTGAGAGTGTTGAAAGTTGAAAGTTGAAGGTCTAAAGCTAGGTCGTTGATGGTTTCGAAGTCGAGTTGTTCTTCGATGTAGTTTGCCAAGCCGATCTCTGCGAGTCGGGCGCGTTCGTCCACTCGTGCGCCGAAGGTGATGCGATTGAGCGCGGTGAAATCTGCAGCACTGAGCGCACTCCACGAGACGGCGGGTAGCTCATTCGTGAGCCGTCGCACGGCGGGAGCGCAGGCGTTGAGGGCGGCGCTGGCGGAGAGGAGTGTGGCGAGTTTGAGGAAGTCTCTTCGAGAAAGGGTCATGATTAACCTTGAGAATGGAACCACAAAGACTCAAAGGCGCGAAGTCACGAAGGTAAAAAAAATCTTTGTGCCTTGGAGTCTTCGTGCCTTTGTGGTTATTAATTACGCCTGAGTTGGCAACGGATTTGCGGAAGGTTGAGTCTTCTCACGCGGAGACCAATTGAGTAAGGCAAAGCCGGTTGCGCCGAAGGAAATCAGGATGATGGGAATCCACACGAAGAGCCAGCCGATGAGCGGGAAGAAGGCGGCGAGTTCGAGGATTACCGCGCCACGGATGAATCCATTCAATGGAGTCATGTTGCTATGTTTGGCGAGTCTCGCGCCGAGGTGAGCGGCAATGCCAGCCGAGCCGATGGTGGAGATAGCAAGTGCCGCACCGAGCAGAATCCAGCCGATGAATTTGGCGGGTCCGAATGGAAGCGCAAGCAGGATGACGATGGGAATGGTCACGGCAATGACGAGGATGAGTCCCAGCCAGAAGGTTTGCCACGGAGTTTTTTCTACTCGTGAGTGAGCGCGAGCGATCAGGGACGGGAACAATAGCCACCATGCAGTGAGCATGGCAGGGAAAGCGATTCCGATAATTAGCAGGATGAAGAAGATGGCAGAGATGTCAGCCATGGGGGGTGTCCTTTCGTTTTTGGTTGATGTAAGGGATACAGGGATGGAGTGGAGAAAGTTGCAGGGAAAGAGCAGGAAATAGTGAGTAGTGAATAGTTGGTAGGAAAAGAAAAGACGCGGGGTGAGCGCGTCTTGGATGAAAGAGAAAAGAAGAAAGAGATAGGTTTAACCCAAGTTGCCACTACGATGGATTATGCCTAAAAATTTAACGCAAAGGCGCAAGGTCGCAACACTTGCGCCGTACGCCAGTGCGGTGAGAAAAAGCGGTTAAATCGTAGCGTCTTGGCGACTTTGCGTTAAGAAATCTCGACCCATTCCGCAAAAGTGTTTAAGGTAGCACCTTTGGAGGTTTAACTTTTCTGAAAGAACCCAAGGATCGTTGCACCAATTCCGGTGAAGGCGACGTAGGGCAACAGCAAGAACCAGCCGACGAAGGGCAGGGCACAGGCGATGGTGAGAAGAACGCTCCCAATGACAAGTTGTTTTCTTGGCTCATGCTCTGGAGCAATGCGCGATCCAAGTTCTTTGACGATCCCTGCGAGACCAAAAGATAGCAGGATGCCAAGAAATGCCAGTACCCCGATGGCGGGGAAAAACAAGACCACCCGCACAATGTCATTCACGCGATTTGCATTTCCATCGATCAACATTAGCAGGATGAGCGCAATCGTCCCGAAGAAGAAAAAGTTGACCATGCCCAAGCCGAAGGATCGTCCCGGTGTGAGGTTGAGACTGGTTTGAGTCTTTGCGACGCGATTGGTGAACAATGCGCCGATGACAAGGAAGTAGGCGGCGAGGGTGATGGTCAGCAAGAGGACGATGAGGGTGAGGCGAAGGATGTCGGTCATGAAAGGCTCCTAGGATTATGGTAGGGGCGACTCGCGAGTCGCCCTTACGAGCGATTATTTCTCAACAACATTCCGTTTCCAAAAATCCAGAAAATGGAAACGATGGCGAGAGCGATGAAGAGGGTGGATAGTTCAACGGGGTAGGTTGGGAGATTGGCAAATTGGTAATTGGGTAATTGGAACCCTTCGATGGGGCTCAGGGCAAGATTGGAAAGTGTGTCCAGCCATGAAGTCCACAGGGATTGGATTTCAAAGAACCAGGTGGTGAAAGATGGCATCTCCACTTTGGGGAGCATGATGGAGAAGAATGGGATGGCGACGATGAGCGCAACCAGCGCGGCAGCGG
>ERZ761603.61-NODE-61-length-91942-cov-15.028307_pt1 | contig 91942 bp, 70 predicted proteins | sample MGYA00511879_ERZ761603 | MGnify/ENA primary metagenome ERZ761603 (study PRJEB28899, sample SAMN02850040) | bioreactor sludge metagenome | biome: EBPR Sludge; feature: EBPR Bioreactor; material: flocular biomat | place: Australia: Thorneside Wastwater Treatment Plant...
CTTGACGCCCGCGGCCCAGCGTTCCCTCCCCCCGATCCCAACTCCGCGGGCGTCAAGGTCGAGCCGTAATCCACGCCACCCGGCTGCGAATCCGGCCCCGCTTCTCCCCCCGGCCCCGCGTGACCAGCGCCGGATGCGGCGAATGCCTTGCTGAATCCGGCACCCGGCCCGGCCGCCGCTGGAAACCCCTTTGCAGACACGTCGATGATCCCCGATTCAATTGGCAACTCCGCGCCCCGGATCGTGCAATCCCCGGACACTGAAAGATTGAGTTCCGGGGCCGTTACGCTATGGGTCACGACCCCCAACCGCTCGATCACGAGCGATCGGATTGTGTGAACTCCGTTGACCGTAAGAGTCGTGCCGCGAACCGTAATATCCGCGGACGAGAGGGGTACTCCAAAGAGATGAGTATCGGACGAGTTGACCGTCGTTGGAGTCGTGATCAGCACAGGCTGGCCGTTCGCGCCGGCGCTCGCCGCCATCAAGACCATGGCCAGAATCAGTGGAGGATGTGCTCGATGCATGTTCTCTCCCTACGAAAGAGTACTCAAAGACGAGAATCAACCACCTTAATCCGGGATGGCCAACGGTGGTCGTTCGAGCCTTGTAGTCCGGACAACTTCCTTTCAGTTCTACCACCTATCTATAGGACTGCCGTTGTCATTACTCCACGCGCTGCCAATCCCCCCCAAGTTGACAAGACGCAGAACCCGGTTGCCCGATATGCCCACACAGGCCCCGGTCGAACTGCATGAACCAACCGAATCCCAGATTTCAACGTTTGTCGATCCCACCCCGGTTCGGGTATGGCATGTCTCTGTGGCTCGTGCTGGGTTGTGCCGCGCCCCGTGAATCCGGAGATCTTCCCGAAGTCAATGCCGGCCTCTCTGCGCTCGCTGCCAATCGCAGCGTAGAACTATCCATCGACGCCGACCTCGATGCGCTGGCACGACCGAACCCTTCTCGGAGTCGGACCCTCGTCGATCAAGCCGCCATGGACCTGGAGTCCGTCATGGACCGTGCGCGAGCGCGCCCGCCGATAGTCAACGATGATCCCACACCGCCGACACCGGTGTTGACCGCGGATCAGGATACATCCGCGAAGAGCGGCCACGTACGCCCTGATCCGATCTTTGCCGACGCCGCGGCATCAAACACCCCGGTGCGTGCGCACGACTCTCTGACGATCACAGCGAAGGAAGCGTGGAGTCAGGCCGCGAGCAAGGCCGAGCCGCATGCAGCCCGGAATCCGGAAGACGAACTGGTGACGCTCGCCGAGAATATGGCTTCGCTGCTCAGAGAACCGGGCACAAAGCACCGACCGAAGTTGCCCGATGAAGCCGCGCTCGCGCCGATCGAGGCGCTGCGTCCCGGCGCTCTCGAGAGCCTGGATCAGGCCGATTCTGTTCTCTCCCGGCGGTTGCGCCCCGCCGATCGAAGAACACTTCTCGATGCTCGGGACCGCCTGGCGGCGGGCACATCCGCTTCGACCGAATCTCAACCGCTCTCGAAATGGACCGGCACCACTCCAGTCCGTATCGGCAGGTCCGCCCTGTGCACAAAGGTCTCGGGCTTCGGTCAGTACACTCCCTACCCGACCTCGACGTTCACCGCGGGGAAACCCGTTGTCGCGATTGTCTATTCGGAAGTCGAGAACTTTGCCTCTCGACCCGCCCGGGAGAGCGATGCCGCCTCCGGTGGTTCATCGATTGCCGATCAGGTTTCCGTCGAACTCTCGCAATCCCTCACGCTCTTCCAGGACCCCGGTGGACTTCAGGCGTGGCACAGGCCGCCGCAGCGGATCATCGAGACCGCTCGCAATCGACGTCGTGACTTTTACCTCGTGCAGCGCATCGAACTGCCCCGCACGCTCTCCATCGGTCGGTACAACCTCAAGATCACGGTAAAGGACCACACCAACGGCACCGAGGCCGAGTCCGTCATTCCCATCACGATCACCGCGCACTGAATCGCGTCACGACCAGCCACCGACCTCGTGACGGAGCAGGCCACCGTGGAGGAACGGGGTCAGTCGTGCTTATCGCGATGCTCGGGCAGGCCCATCCGTGCCATCAGACTGGCGATCAAGATCGCTATGAAAAAGACGCCAAGAGTTGATTCGATAATCGCCGCGAGGCGGGCGATGGGTGATACCGGGGCGATGTCCCCGAAACCCACTGTCGTGAGCACCGAAAAACTGAAGTAGATGGCCGTGAAACCGGTGACCCTGCCTCCCTTCGTACTGATCGCAAACGCGGCCGGGTCAAGCTCCGCTATGAGAATGTACGCCACGCCCCAGAACACCCCCATGAGCAGGTAGACGCAGACCGCGGCGCACAGCACGTTCCAATCGACCCGCGGCGCGCGCAGCGTGAACCGGAGCAGGCGGGCCGTGAGAAACACCAGGAATATCAGGGTGATCGAGCGGAACGACCACGTCGGCACCACGTCAGGCATCGAGAGGTTCGCCCATTTCAGTCCGAGCGTCGGGATCACCAGCGCCGCCGCCACGACCAGCGAGCTCTGCTCGCCGCCGACCGCCGTCACGCCCGCGGCAAGCATGAGCGTGACCAGCACGGCTTCGATCCATCCACCTATCGGGGTCGAGTCGATGAACGGCGAGGCAATGATCAGTAGCACGATTGAGCCGAGCAGATGGGCGGTCGAGAAGCGCAGCATGCCCGGGGGCAGGACCCGCTTTGCACCCGACACCAGCCGACTCGCCCGTGCGCCCATGTGTGACAACACCACTCTCCGAACGTGACGCTCCTGCTACGACTTGGAGACGGTGATCGCCACTGCCTCGGTCACACGCACGGCGACGTTGTCGCCCACGCGCAGACCCCCGAGATCGACCCCGGGAGCAACCTTGAAGTTCCGTGGAAGTCCCTCAGCCCGCTCGAGTGTCACGACCCGGTTGCGTTGATCGATGTGCGTGATCTTGTCCACGACCACCACGGTGTTGGCCACGATCATCGCCGGCTTCTCGCCTTTGGCCGCCAGCGCCACCGTGGTGCCTGCACCCTCGGACGGGGCCGCGCCCGCCGGGCCGATGAAGATCGCCAGCGCTTCGACCACGCTCGCACGCACCACGTCACCGATTTTGACCTGGTTGAAGTTCACGGCCTCCTTGCCGATCGCGTAGGTGCGGCTCTCACCCCCCTCCCACTTCAACGTGACCGTCCGTTTGTTGGTGTCGATCGCGGTCACCGAGGCCGCTGCCGTCACCCCATCCACCGTCAACGCCGCGACTTCCTCGCCCGGCCCCTCTGGTTTGTCGCTCTTGCACGAGACTCCGGCGAACGCAAACAGGGCCGCCGCGGACACACCCATCCAGGTTCGATTCAGCATCGATAGGACTCCTAAGGCCTATGGAACACCGGCGGCCCACATGAACCACCTTTCTTTGACCGGCGTCCCTCTTTGCCCCGGTGGGCAACGGTAGCATCAGGCAAGGCGCAAAGAAGACCCTCGATCGCCACTTCCGTAACGACGAGTTTGGGGCTCGCTCGTTGTATTCTCGGCATGCTGTCCACCCATCGGCTCTGCACGCCGGTCCGTCGAGGGCGTCGGCTCGCACGCCATCGTCCCCGGACGAGTTGGGAACCTCCCCGCTCCATAAAGTCTCTCACGGAGGTGTCGGGTTCTTACATACAGCGTCGGCGCTGAGATCAATGGGAGGTGCACACATGTTCATGCGGATGGTGTACGACGACAAACTGGCCGAGGCCGCGTATCTCATCGGGTGTCAGCGTACGGGCGAGGCCATCGTCATCGACCCCGAGCGTGACGTAGATCGCTACGAGCGCCTGGCGGCCGCCAACGGCCTGAAGATCATCGCCGTGGCGGAGACTCACATCCATGCCGATTTCCTCTCCGGTGCTCGTGAACTGGCCGAGAAGGGCGCGATGGTGTACGTGTCCGACGAGGGGGATGCAGACTGGAAGTACCAGTGGCTCGACAAGAAACTCGGGGGCGGGTCATACCGCCACCGGCTGCTCAAGGATGGTGACACGTTCATGGTCGGGAACATCGAGTTCAGGGCCGTTCACACCCCGGGGCATACACCCGAACACCTCTGCTTCATGATCACCGACCGGGGCGGCGGAGCCGACAAACCGATGGGCGTGGCGACGGGCGACTTTGTCTTCGTCGGCGATCTCGGCCGGCCCGACCTCCTGGAATCCGCGGCCGGGTTCAAGGGCAAGGCCGACCCATCGGCGCACCGCCTGTACGGGACGGTGCAGAAGTTCATGCAATGGCCGGACTATCTGCAGGTGTGGCCGGCTCATGGCGCGGGCAGCGCCTGCGGAAAGGCCCTCGGGGCCGTGCCGTCCAGCACGGTCGGTTACGAGAAGATGTTCAACCCCTCGGTGCGTGCGGCCAGCAGCGAACAGAACTTCGTCGACTTCATCCTCGATGCGCAGCCCGAACCGCCGCTGTACTTCGCACGGATGAAGCGCGACAACAAAATGGGGCCGAACGTGCTCGGCATCGCCGGCGGGGGCGGGGTTCCCAGGCCGCGAGCGTTCTCGGTGGATGACCTCATGTCCGTGGATGGGAGGAAGCACGCCATCATCGACACCAGGCCGTGGGCCGCGTTCAAAGCCGCGCACGTGCCCGGGGCGCTCTTTCTCCCGCTCAACAACTCCTTCAACACCGACGCGGGCTCGCTGGTGGGCGAGGATGAACCGATCGTCCTGATCGTGGAGCCGGGCCGCGTGGAGGAAGCCGTGCGCGACCTGATCCGCGTGGGTCTTGACAACATCCTCGGCTGGTTCGATGCGAACCAGATGGAGGCGTACGCCGCGGCGAACGGGAAACTGGTGCCCACCGCCGAGAAGACCGTCGGCGAAGCCGAGGTGCTGCTGGCATCAGGACGGACGTTCGTGCTGGATGTTCGCCGCGCAACGGAGTTCCGAGAGGGGCACATCCCAGGGGCAACCAACATCGCCCATACCCGACTGCTTTCGCGTCTGGCAGAGGTGCCCAAGGACCGCCACATCCTGGTCAACTGCCGAAGCGGGGGGCGCTCATCCAGGGCGTGCTCATTGCTCCAGAAGCATGGGTATGAATGCACCAATCTCGCGGGCGGCATGCTCGCGTGGGAGTTGGCTGCACAGAATCGGCACCCGGTCGAACGGTAAGCGGCCAAGCACCCTACTCCATGGGGCGCGACTTCCGCTCCGAGAAGGAGATTGATCGTGATCTGGGCATGGCTGGGTGCCGCGGCGGTCGGGCTTTCGCTCGGTTTGCTCGGCTCCGGCGGGACAATCCTGACGGTGCCGATCCTGGTCTATCTCGTCGGGCACAACGAGAAGACCGCGATCGCCGAATCCCTGGCCATCGTCGGAGTCATCGCCTTCGCGGGGTCGATTCAGGCCGCGCGGCAGAAGCGAGTGGATGTTCGCAGCGCTGTTCTGTTGGGGGTGCCGGGCATCGCCGGTACCTTTCTGGGTGCGGCCGCCGCCGTGTTCGTCTCCGGCGCGTTGCAACTGTTGATCCTCGCCGTATTGATGCTTACCGCATCCGCGATGATGTTCAACGATAGCCGGATGCAGGTCGGGCGAAGCAGCCCGGGAACGCCAGATGCAAAGCCCCCACCGTCACGTGGATTGGTGTGGGGCATCGTGGCGCAGGGCATCGGGTTAGGCTTTGCCACCGGGTTGGTGGGCGTCGGCGGGGGTTTCCTCATCATCCCGGTGCTGGTGCTACTACGTCGCCTGCCGATGCGAACGGCCATCGGGACCAGTCTGGCCATCATCACCATCAACTCGGCCACGGGTTTTCTGAACTACCTTGCCGTCTTTGCCGGACAGGACGGAGCGACCGGCCAGACCGCCCGCATCGATTGGTCGATCATCGGCATCTTCACGGCGATCGGTGTCGCTGGAAGCTTCGTCGGCGGCTTGCTTTCCGAGCACATTCCCCAGGTACGGCTCAGAAGGGCCTTCGCGGTCTTCTTGATCTTCATGGCGGGGTATATCGTGGTTCGGCAGGTGCCCCGTCTCTGGCCGGCTCAGCCTGCTCCTGCCAGATCTTCCGATTCGATTGCGCCGCCGCGATTAGGAACCCCGCCCCCTCTTCCCGCCTCTCAGAATGCACGAACAATGTCGTCAGACCGACCACTGACGACGGCCGACGGACCATCCGCAGCAGGAACCACACCATGAGCACGATGAACTCCAACGGAACCATCACGACCCCCGAATCGGCACAGACACGAATGTCCGGATCCACGATCCGAGAGGCCGCGCCACGGGACGTACAGACGTGGCTGCAGAAATGCGAATGCGTCCTGATCGACGTACGCGAGCCCGATGAGCACGCCCGTGAACGGATCACAGGTTCAAAGTTGCTCCCACTCTCACGCTTCGATCCTCAGCAGGCGGCGGCATTGGCCAAACCGGGTCAGACAATCGTTATGCACTGCCGGAGCGGTCGCCGTTCGAGCGATGCTTGCCGAATGGCGGCTTCTCTCGCCGATGCGGGTGTGGCGGTCATCAACATGACCGGCGGGATCGAGGGGTGGAAGACCGACGGCCTGCCAGTCGAACTGAACACTCACGTCTCGGGCATCAGCGTGATGCGCCAGGTGCAACTGGTGATCGGTTTGTGCGTGCTGGCCGGGAGCACGTTGGCGTGGTTCGTCGATCCTCGCTTCGTGGCAATCCCGGCATTCTTCGGGGCTGGGCTGACGTTCGCCGGGGCCACGGGCACCTGCGCGTTGGCCACGGTCATCGGCTGGATGCCGTGGAACAGGTCGAGCGCAGGCGGCGGATCCTGCACGACGGGGTCGTGCGGCTGAGTGTCCGCGTTCGATGGAGCATCAACTGCTTCTTCGACGGGCAACGGGGTCCGGTATGTTCTGAGGAACCGAACCGGCGCGTGAGTTTCCCGCAACACGTCCGCCCGGATTCGCACCACACGACCCCGGGGGATCACGGTCCCAGCCCGAGCTCGCGCCGAACTGCGTTGATCGAGGTCAGTTGACGGCGGCCGAACTCCTCGTCGGCCTCGATGATGGGCCGCCCGATGATGGCCTCGAAGCGCGCCCGCGTGAACACCGGCGGGTTCGGGGCCGTCGCGCGAGTACCGTACTGATTCAGGTTCGAGGCGAAGATGCCCGCCGCGCTGACGGGCAGGAAGTCCTCGTACCGGATCCCCTCCACATCGACGTAGCCGAGATGGACCAGTTCATGAATGTCATCGGTGGGCAACTGACCCTTGTGAGCGAGGCCCTTGGATGTGGGAAAGTACTCGCCGAAGACCAACCCCGCGCGGAGCAGGTCACGCAGAGTCTTCGGGATCTCATCGTAGAACTTCGCGTACGCCGCCTGAAACCCGGCGTGATCGTGGGCCGGGTCGGGAAGTGATGTACCGCGGGCCGCTTCCGCGGCATCGTTGCAGCGCTGGTAGATCGAGCGCCCCAGCGGTGTGGCCGCGAAGAACCGCTGCTCAATCTCGCCAAAGCGGGCGGTGTGAGTTGAATGAACAGTCGACCCGTCCGCGGCACGGAAAATGACCTCCTCCGAGAGTGCCTTGTACGCGTCCTGACGGAGGAAGATGGGGGTGGCCGCATCCGGCCCCTCGGTAAAGTCCTTGAACCCCGAGTGATCGAGGTCGGCGAAGTGAAACTGCGGCTTGGCGAACTCGGCGAAGAGGCGATCGACCAACCCGACGATCTTGTCCCGCCCGGGCGAGGCACGACCGAACCGGGCGACATCATCCGCGGTGAGGTTCTTGAAGTGCAGCCGCAGGTAATCCGCATCGGCGATCGTGAGCATCTGGGCCAGCGCCCGCTCGGCACGGTCCCTGAATCCCGGTTCAGCGATCTCGCCGAGGCAATACTCCATCGCGGCGGAGTACAGGTCCATGCAGAAGGTGTTGGGCGTGAGGTGGTTCAGGTGGTGCGCCTCGAAGCAGGCGATGTCGGCGGCGATCTTGAACCCCGCATCGCAGAGGTGCTGAAAGAGGGCGTGATCACGCGCGGTGCCGGTCCATTTGAAAATGCGCTCGACCGCCTCGTCGATCAGTGCCTGGGCATCGGGCCATGACAGGCAGCCGTCTCGTTCGGCTTTCTCGATCAGTTCTTTCGCTCGATCGGTCCAGACCGACCGTTGCGCGAGCAGGCCCTCGATCCGCAACCGCGTCTCATCGTCAAAGTATTCGGTCATCAGTAGCGACGAGAAAACCCGGTGCTCGGGGTGCTCCCGCGAGCGAAAGGCGGTGGCGATCACGGGCTGACTCTTGGCCCCCACGCGCGACATGTCGTAGAAGTTGTGCGGCTCCATCCCGAACACCGCGAAGAACCGGGCGACCCAGCGGTATTCTTCCGGCGTGCCGATGCGAATAGCCCCGTGACGCTCGCCGCTGGCGGCCTCGATCCTGTCGGCGGTCATCGAAAAGCCGGGGAAGGCCAACGCGAGCAGGTCGCACGCGATGAGATTGCACGCCAGGTTCACGTCCAGCGACTTGCCGTACAGGGGTACTTCCGTCGCGAAACTCGCCGAAAGGCTGTCAAACAGCCGGTTCTGCATCTCACGCGGATCGGCCTTGGACGTGTGCGGCGCGGTGGTTGATCCTTGCACCGATCGGGCGACGGGAAAACTCGTGTTCATGAGCAACAAGGGTTGTCCCCCCGAACAGCAACGTCAATCGTGCCCATCACGATCGAAACACATCAGGGTCTTCAGACCACCCCAGTTCACCGGGGCTGCGATGAATCCCCGGTGTTTGCATTTGGAACTATGAATCTTCCCGGAACCTCCAAACTGCAGGCGATGAGAAGGCAGATTCCAAACTTTCGCCGAACATGCAGCCCTACATTTGCAGAGAGGAAAGCTGTGCACCACCACCCCGCTTCGTTCTACGAAACCTGGCCAGACGCGATGAACACGATGAAAGCTATCCCCGGCGGAGTCGAAATCGGTAAAGCCTTCGGACCTTTTTTTCATGGCCTGATGAAAGACACGACGTCCGAGGGAGGCATGTCCGGCAAATACAAGGAACTGATCGCGCTCGCGATCGGCATCGCCTCCCGCTGCGAGGCCTGCATCTACACCCACGTCGAGAAGTGCCTGAAGTCCGGCGCCACCCCGCGAGAGGTCTTGGACGCCGCGGGCGTGGCCGTGATGATGGGCGGCGGGCCGGTCTACACGTACGCGACGGTCGCCGCGGCGGCGCTCAAACACTGGGAATCCAGCAACGTGGCCAAGTAGCAGGCACGGAACGCGTCCGTCACGGACGGCCAACTCGCCCGAATCGAGAAAGGATAAAGCATGACAGCAACCACCGCATCCCGTCGTCCGGCCGCCAACGCAGCACGGGGATCCGCGTTGAGCGTGGCTATCGGCGCAGCGTTCGTCCTCTCCGCGTGCTCGGGTCAGGATGCCAGGATGGGATCGCAGTCTTCGGAGAAGGCTTATACAGCCGCCGACGAACGCTACCCGGGCGTCAACACCATCGGTCGTGACCGGAGTGTGTGGCAGCAACTGCTGACCGACCACGCGAAGATCACGCGTATCCTCCGCCATTCAGAGAAGGATGGCGTCGGCACGGTCGAGACAATCACCGAAAGCGACGATCCCGAGGTGGCGGCGCGGATCAAGGATCACGCGATGGCCATGCAGGCCCGCATGAAGGTCGGCGCCACGGTGCGGGTCTGGGACCCCGTCTTCAAGGAGTTGTTCGAGCGGTACGACAAAGTCACGCTCCAGGTCACACCGACCAACAACGGTGTGCGCATCATCGAGACGAGCACCGACGCGGAGACCATCGCGCTGATGCGCTCGCACGCCATCGGCGTGAGCGCCTTCGTGCGTGAAGGTCACGCGATCGGCGGGGACGAAACACCGCGCCTCAACCCCGGGGGGCCGCTCCCACCCGATGAAGTCGCCATCGGGGGCATCCCCCACCGCTTCCTTTTGGGCCAACCCACGGCCGGGCAGATCGCGCTCCTTCGCTCCCAGGGTGTCGTGAAGTTTGTGAACTTCCGCAAGCCCGCCGAGCTCCCGGACTTCGACGAAGCCGCGGCAGTCGCGGAGACAGGAGCGGCGTACTGCAATCTCCCTTACAGCGGCGCGTCGGAGCTGACCGACGACCTGCTGCGTGCGGCACGGGCCGAGTACGCCTCCGCGGTGGCGGAAGGCGTCATTCTCGCGTCACACTGCCGCACGGGCAACCGCGTGGGTCCGGGGCTGGCGGCGTACCTGGCGATCGATCGGGGTGTGGACGTGGAGCGGGCAATCCGGGCGGCCAATGCGGTGGGGATGACCGATCCGAACTACGAGGCCATCACACGCGATTACATCCGTCGCATTGCCGGCTCGAAGACAGAGTGAGACGGGGCATCGGCTTCCCTCCGAGAACGCCGCATGGACACGGGTCGGAACGCGCGCGGCCCGGGAAGCAAAGGGATCGCTGATAGGACGCGTGGGTGGGCCGTCGCGCGGTCGCGGCGGAGGGACCCCGGCCATAGTATTTTGACATCGTCTTGGTTTAGACATAGTCTATTCACCGTTGAATCTGCAGGACCAACTCCGTGAGCACGGCATCCAGCCCACCCCGCAGCGGCTCGCGGTCGCGGCGTACGTCATGCACGCACGCGAGCACCCCACGGCCGACGGGGTCTTGGAGCGTGTACGCAAACAGTGCCCCACCGTCTCGCGGGCCACGGTCTACAACACCCTGAACCTGCTGGTAAGGAAGGGCCTGATCCGCACGCAGGTGCTCAAGGAGGGCACCGTGGTTTTTGACCCGCACGTTGAATCCCACCACCACTTCATCGACACCGACACGGGCAGTATCTACGACATCCCGTGGCACGCCCTCACGGTCTCGGGCCACGCGACGCTCCGCGGGTTCGATGTTCAAGAATACCAGGTCATTCTTCGTGGAAAACGACGCGCCGCCCGACCCCGGCGGCGATGAATCGTCACACCCCCCGCAATCGAGTCAGTTGGAATCCTGCGGCCCACCAGCGAGCCAAACGTCATCAGACAAGGAACCCGGATGAGCACCGAATCAAAATGCCCGTTTCACTCCTCTGCCCGAGCCACGACCACCAACCGCGACTGGTGGCCGAACCAGTTGAACCTCAGGTTGCTCCACCAGCACTCGGAGAAATCCGACCCGATGGGCGAGGGGTTCGACTACGCGAAGGAGTTCGCCACGCTCGATCTGGCCGCGGTCAAGCGCGACCTGGCCGCCCTGATGACCGATTCTCAACCCTGGTGGCCCGCCGACTTCGGTCATTACGGACCGCTCTTCATCCGCATGGCCTGGCACAGCGCGGGGACCTACCGCACCGGGGACGGACGCGGCGGGGGCGGCACCGGCGCGCAGCGCTTCGCCCCGCTGAACAGTTGGCCGGACAACGTCAATCTCGACAAGGCACGCCGGCTTCTCTGGCCTATCAAGCAGAAATACGGACGCTCACTCTCCTGGGCAGACCTGATGATCCTCGCGGGCAACGTCGCGCTCGAGACCATGGGCTTCAAGACCTTCGGCTTCGGCGGCGGGCGTGAGGACGTCTGGGAGCCGCCGGAGGACATCGACTGGGGCACGGAAAAGACCTGGCTCGGCGATGAGCGCTACAGCGGCGACCGGAAACTCACCAACCCCCTCGCCGCCGTGCAGATGGGGCTGATCTACGTGAACCCCGAAGGCCCCAACGGGAACCCCGACCCGATCGCCGCGGCACGCGACATCCGAGAGACCTTCGCACGCATGGCGATGAACGATGAGGAGACCGTGGCCCTCATCGCCGGTGGCCACACCTTCGGCAAGTGCCACGGGGCCGGGGATGCGAAACTCCTCGGGCGTGAACCGGAAGCCGCCGGCATCGAGGAACAGGGTCTGGGCTGGCGCAGCGGGCACAAGTCCGGCAAGGGCGGCGACACGATCACCAGCGGGCTGGAAGTAACATGGACCAGCACGCCCACGCGCTGGAGCAACGACTATTTCGAGAACCTCTTCAAGTACGACTGGGAACTGACGAAAAGCCCCGCCGGAGCGCACCAGTGGCGGCCCAAGGGCGGGGCGGGCACAGGGACGATCCCCGATGCGCACGATCCTTCCAGGAAACACGCTCCCACGATGCTCACGACCGATCTCTCGCTGCGCTTCGACCCCGCGTACGAAAAGATCTCACGCCGGTTTTACCAGAACCCGAAGGAGTTCGCCGATGCCTTCGCCCGCGCCTGGTTCAAACTCACGCACCGCGACATGGGGCCAAAGTCCCGCTACCTCGGGCCGGATGTGCCAAAGGAAGACCTGATCTGGCAGGATCCGATCCCGCCGGTGGATCACCCGCTGATCGACGCGGCGGACATCGCCGCGCTGAAAGCAAAGATCCTCGCGTCGGAACTTCGTGTGCCGGAGTTGGTCGCGACGGCTTGGGCATCGGCATCGACCTACCGGCACTCGGACCATCGGGGCGGGGCCAACGGGGCGAGAATCCGCCTGGCGCCGCAGAAGGATTGGGAGGTCAATCAGCCCGATCGACTGGCCAAGGTGCTCGGGGTGTACGGGGAGATTCAACGAGGATTCAACCAATCGGCGAAGGGAGGGAAAAAAGTTTCCCTGGCCGACCTGATCGTTCTCGGCGGGTGCGCCGCCGTGGAAAAAGCCGCGTCAGAAGCCGGCATCACGGTCACCGTCCCCTTCAACCCGGGCCGAACAGACGCAACAGCCGAACAGACCGATGCGGCCTCGTTCGCGGTGCTTGAGCCGCTGGCCGACGGGTTCCGCAACTACAAGAAGCCCGCGTGCGCCGCACCGGCTGAGGCGCTGCTGGTTGATAAAGCCCAACTCCTCACTCTGACAGCACCGGAGATGACCGTGCTGCTCGGCGGGCTGCGCGTGCTGGGCGCGAACCACAACGACTCGCCGCACGGGGTCTTCACCACGCGTTCGGGCGTGCTCACCACGGATTTCTTCATCAACCTGCTCGACATGCGCTCCGAATGGAAACCTGTCGCCGGGTCGGACCTCTACGAGGGACGTGACCGAGTCACGGGCGAACGGCGATGGACGGCGACGCGTGTGGACCTGGTCTTCGGCTCCAACTCGCAGCTGCGGGCGCTGGCCGAGGTCTACGCCTGCGCGGATGCACACATGAAGTTCGCTCACGACTTTGTCGCGGCGTGGGCGAAGGTGATGGAACTGGACCGACCCGTCGATCCCCGCCGGACGTAACGAGCGAACAACGGCCGCGCATCGGCGTGGATCACCCGAACCTGCGGTCGGGCGGCTATGCACTTCCGCGCAGGTCGGATTTGGAACCTGACCCGCACCGGCTGTCTCTCATCTCCAAGCACACAGGAGAGTTCAACATGCACGCCGCCGCTACCAACATCCTCCACCCGTCCGCGGACACCTTCGAGGCCGAGGTGATCCGAAGCCCGCTGCCGACGCTGGTGGACTTCTGGGCCCCCTGGTGCCCGCCTTGCCGCATGCTCAAACCGGAGTTGGAGCATGTGGCCCAGCGACTGGTCGGCCGGGCCAACATCGCGCTGGTCAATGTGGACGCCCAGCCTCGACTCGCGGAAGCGTTCAAGATATCAGGCATCCCGGCGCTCTTCGTCCTGAAGAACGGGCGCATCATCGATTCATGGACGGGGTACACGCCGCGCGACTCGATCCTTGCACGCTTTGAGCCGCACATGAGTACCTGAACGACTTTTCATCTCCGCCGAGCGGCCACCGGTTTTCGGCCCCGACGAGGGTGTGCGGACGCGGCCCGCTCAGCGGCTTCGCGCGCCTTGAGTTCGCCCAGAATCTTCTCGCGGAGCGCGGAGGGGAGTTTCATGTCGTCCATCCGGCTGCACGCGTCCTGGACCAGGTCCAGTTCGCGGAAGACCGCCCTGCACCGCGCGCAGAGTTCCGCCTTGGGCACGCGCTGACCCGCGGCCACACCGCCCCGGTCCATCGCTTCCATCTTCGCCTTGAGGAGATCAAGACAGACTTGCTTCTCGTAGATCGGCATCGGTGCTTCGACGCTGGCGGCCCCGGCCGTCATCGCCTTGCGCAGCGCGAGACGCGCCCGGTGCAGCCGCGTCTTGACGGTATTGACCGCCAACCCCAGCACTTCGGCCACGTTCTCCACGCTCAGTTCCACCACATCTTTCAGCACAAGCGGCAGACGAAGGTGCTCTGGCAGCCGTGTGATCTCGCGTTGCACCCGCTCGATCGCTTCCTCTTTCTCGTGCTCGTCCTCGCGTCCCTCCGGTGCAGCGGCCACCTCCATCACCGTGGTTTCGCCCCAGGGCATCAGTTGCGAGGCGGCCACCATCCGTCGGGCCGCGCTCCCGCGGCGAATGCGGGCCTTGCACATCCGCACGGCGATGGTGTAGAGCCAGGTCCCAGGGTTCGACTCGCCCCGGAACGTGTGCCACTTGCGCAGCGCCTGCGTGAACACGTCCTGAACCGCGTCCTCGGCATCGGCGCGGTTGCGGCACAATCGCAGCGCGAGCGCGTGCACGCGCGGACCATGAACTCGGACAAGATCGGCAACCGCTCGGGCATGATCCGAAGGCACGGCGGACTGACCGGCACCCCGTGCCCCGATGGAGCCCGCGGGTGTGCCTTGCACGGTTCGGGTCATCGGTCGATGGTAGCAACCGCCGACGCGATGTTCGTGCCGGCTCTCTACGCTCCAGCCATGACCGCCGCCCGCCTGCGCCGGAACACGATCATCGGGCTGATCGCCAGTCTGGCGCTCGCGGCGGGCAAACTGATCGCCGGGCTGGTCGGCAACTCATCCGCGCTCGTGGCCGATGCGGTCGAATCGATGGCCGACACCCTCGGGTCCGTGATTGTCTGGTGGGGGTTGAAATTGGGCGAGCGGGAGCCGGACGTGGCTCACCCCTACGGCTACGGAAGGGCCGAGGCCGTCGCCTCGCTGACCGTGGGCGGGCTGCTCATCGTCGCATCGGTGCTGATCGTGGTGCGTGCGTTTCAGGACATCGTGACCCCGCACGCAGCGCCCGCGGCGTGGACGTTGGGCGTCCTGACGGCCGTGGTCATCGTAAAGGAAACGCTCTTTCGCGTGGTGCTCAAGGGGGCGGAGGCGATGGGGTCCGATGCGGCCCGCGCCGATGCCTGGCACCACCGATCCGATGCCATCACCTCCGCCGCGGCCTTCATCGGCATCGGCATCGCCGTGTGGGGCCCGGGGATGTTCAACGCTCCCAGGCTCGTTCTCGCTGATGAGGTTGCCGCGATGATCGCCAGCGGCATCATCCTCATCACCGCCGCCCGGCTCATCGGCCCGGCTTTGCAGGAACTGCTCGACGCCCACGCCCCGCACCTGGCCGCCAAGGCCCGCGAGGCTGCAGCGGGGATCAACGGGGTCCGACTGGTCGAGAAAGTCCACGCCCGCAAGAGCGGTCGCGGCTACCTCGTGGACATGCACCTCCACGTCGATCCCGAGAGTTCCGTCCGAGACGGGCACGCGCTGGCAGGTCAAGTCAAGGCGACGATCCGCCGGGAACTGCCGATGGTGCGGCACGTGCTGATCCACATCGAACCGGCAGAGCACACTGGGGATCGCATCGACCGAATCGGCGATGCTGATTGAACGCCGGTTCGGAGCGTGATCACGAGTTACGCAATCTCACGAGAGAGAATCGCGGCTTGCAATCTCCCGGTTGCACACGATCGCCCACGCGGTTCCACAGCGTCCGAGTCAAAAACACAAAACCCCCAAAACTCAGGTGAGTTTGTGGGGGTTGGCGTTCTGTGTGATCCTGTGGAAAACGAGGCAATGGGCGAGGAGGGATTCGAACCCCCGTAGGCGTAAGCCAACAGATTTACAGTCTGCCCCGTTTGGCCACTCCGGCACTCGCCCGCTAGGTTGTATCGGGCCCGCCGTGTACGACAAACCCGAGCGGGAAGGATACGCACTTCGCCGGATGGAGACAATTCTCACCCAACAACGATTCTCACAGTTGCCGGCGGCCGGAGAGTCAACCGCGGTGAGTATCGCCGACGATCAGCGGGCATCGACGCGTTGGCGGCAAGCAGGTGCACGTCCCGATTCGTCGGATCGTCAGACTCAATCACCTCGATGAGCGTTTCTTTCCGCGGCTTGTTGACAGCGAACAATGGATCCGCTCCATCCCTGATACATCTCCCGACCGTCGTCGCCGGTTCGTCGCGATGTCCCGCGTGAGAACTCGCTCAACCAAGCCCCAGGTCTTTCCACCGACGGGTGACTCGCTCGCGGATCTCATCAGACATGCGGATGATCGGTGGCCAGTCGCGGACGGGGTGCCCCCCCACTTCTTCGCCCTTGATCTTGCGTGTGGCATCGATGCCGATCTTGTGGCCCGCGCCCAACCGGGGCGCGGCGTGGTCAAGAATATCGAGCGGGCCGTTCACGACCTCGACATCGCGCCCCGGATCGACGTTCGCGCACAGGTGGAAGAGCACCGCATCGGCATCGTGAACATCCACATCCTCATCCACCACGACGATCATCTTGGTCCAGGACATCTGCCCCGCGCCCCACACCGCGTGCATCACCCGCCGCGCCTGCAGCGGGTACTCCTTCCTGATCTTGATGAACGCGCAGTTGTGGAAGGCCCCGAACATCGGCAGGTCGTAGTCGATGATGTCGGGGATGATGGTCCGAAGCAGGGGCAGGAAGAGCCGCTCGGTCGCCTTGCCGAGGTAGTAATCCTCCTGCGGCGGCAGGCCCACGATGGTCGTGGGATACACAGGGTTCCTGCGGTGCGTGATGCAGGTGACCTCGAGCAGCGGGTAGCGGTCGGGCAGCGAATAGAACCCTGTATGATCGCCGAAAGGCCCCTCAAAGACCGCGCCGGGACCGATATCGGGATCACTGCGGGGGTCGAAGTTGATCGGCCCGGCCCGGTCGCTCGCGTACCCCTCGATGATGATCTCGCTGTTGGCAGGAACACTGAGCGGCACGGTCTTGCAGGGAACCATCGGGATGCCGCCCCGGTTGAGGAAACCGGCCAGGAGCAGTTCGCTGATCCCCGGCGGCATCGGCGCGGTGGCGGCGTAAGGCAAAACACTCTCTCCGCCCAGCGCGATGGCCACGGGCATGCGCTCTCCACGCGCTTTCCAACTGCGCCAGTGCCGGGCGCCGTCGTGGTGCGTGTGCCAGTGCATCGCTATGTGCCGCGGGCCGAAGAGTTGAACGCGGTACATGCCGATGTTGCGGCTGGTCGGGGTCGGGTTGCCCGCATCGTCGGCGTGGATGGTGTGGATGCCGCCGAGTGTGATGTAGCGGCCCCGGTACTGCCGGTCCCACAGAGGGCCATGGCCCAGGCCCGCGAGCCTTTCGTTGACGTTCGGCGGGTACCCCAGCGCGGCGAAGTCGCCATCGTGCGGCCAGCACCGCAGCATCGGCAACCGAGTCAGGTCCACCGAGCCCTGCGCGATGACGACGTCCTGGCACAGTCCGGTCCGCACCATCTTGGGCGGAAGGCTCGCCAGCTCGAGCAGTTCGGGCACTTTCTGCAGTTTCGCCAGCAGCGTCGGCGGAGGCTCGGGCTTCACCAACTTGCCGAGCCGGTCGGCCAGCGCGGCCAGACCACCGGGGGTGTGCCCGCCCGCGTGACAGCCCAGCGCCCTCTCGACTCGGTGGTAACTCCCCCACAGATTGATGGCCACGGGGATATCGCTCCCCTCAACGCTTGTGAAGAGCAGCGCCTTGCCGCCTAATCCGTGGAACCGGGGATCGGTGGCGCGGGTCGAAGCCTCCGGCGGCGTGCGGCAGGGCGACTTGCTGACGCGGTCGGTGATCTCCGCGATTTCGAGCACCGGCGACACGGGCGCATCGATCCGTGCGAGTTCACCCTCTGCGGACAACGCGGCGAGAAAGTCCTGGGTGGTGGGGTACACGGTTCGTTGACTCAGACGAAGTTGAACAGACCGATCAGAACGAGACAGCGAGCCGGCCAGGACCTGGGGTGTCCGACACCGGCGCGGATCATCTCGCCGCCGCGGCGGGCTGGCGGCTCGCTGACAGCAACCGACGCAGCACCGTCTGGAGCACGCCACCGTTGCGGTAGTATTCGGCCTCCACGGGTGTATCGATGCGGCAGCGCGTCGTGAACTCGACTTTCTTTCCGCTCGGCACGGTCGCCACCACCTTCACGTCACACCGCGGCTCGACCAGCCCTTCGGCGTTCACAGGGAGGTGAATGTCGAACGTCTCTTCGCCGGTCAAACCGAGGGAGGCCGCGGTCTGGCCCTCGGCGTAGTTCAAGGGGAGCACGCCCATCCCGACCAGGTTGGATCGGTGGATACGCTCGAAACTCTCCGAGATCACGGCCCGCACACCGAGGAGCAGCGTGCCCTTGGCCGCCCAGTCGCGGCTGGAGCCCATCCCGTAGTCCTTGCCCGCCAGAACCACCAGGGGCGTGCCCTCGGCCTTGTAGTTCATGGCGGCGTCGTAAATCGGAACCACCTTCCCGCCGCCGGTCTTGCTCATGTCGCGGGTCCAACCGCCCTCGACGATCTTGCCGTCGGGGCCGACGGCGAGTTTGTTCTTGACGCGAACGTTGGCGAACGTGCCGCGGGTCATCACGCGGTCGTTGCCGCGGCGGCTGCCGTAGGAGTTGAAATCGGCCTTGCGGACGCCCAGGCTCTTGAGGTACTCGCCCGCGGGGCTTTTCTCGGCGATATCGCCGGCCGGGGAGATGTGATCGGTGGTGACGCTGTCGGCGACGCTGACCAGGCACCGGGCACCGCGGACCTGGGCCGGGGGCGTCGGGTTCTCCGTCAGGCCCTCGAAGTACGGCGGGTTCTGGATGTAGGTGCTCTTGGCATTCCACGCGTACAGGTCGCTCTTGGAGACGGGCACCTTGTTCCACGTCTCATTGCCCGAAAAGACATTGCCGTACTGCCGCCGGAACTGCTCCGGGGAGAGGCAGGCGCTCTTGACCGTCTGCACCTCCGCCCAGGTGGGCCAGATGTCCTTCAGGTACACGGGTGTGCCGTCCTTGCCAGTGCCCAGCGGCTCGGTGGTGAGATCGACCGAGACGCTCCCGGCGATGGCGTAAGCGACGCACAGGGGCGGGCTGGCGAGGTAGTTGGCCTTCACGCTCGGATGAACGCGCCCCTCGAAGTTACGGTTGCCCGAGAGAACGCTGGCGACGCACAGGTCACCTTCCTTGATCGCCGCCTCGACCTCGTCGGGCAGAGGGCCGCTGTTGCCGATGCAGGTGGTGCAGCCGTAGCCCACGGTGTAGAAACCCAGGGCGTCGAGATCGGAGGAGAGGCCTGCCTTGTCGAGATACTCGGTGACGACCTTGCTGCCCGGGGCGAGGCTGGTCTTGACCCAGGGCTTGCGCGTCAGGCCCTTCTCGCGGGCCTTGCGGGCGACCAGACCGGCGGCGATCAGTACATCGGGGTTGCTGGTATTGGTGCAGGAGGTAATCGCGGCGATCACAACGGCGCCGTGCGTGATTCGGCTTTCGCCTCCCTCGGCGTGCCGGACGGTGCCGACCGCACCATTGATTTTGTCCGCGGTCAACCCAAATCCGGCGTTGCCCATCGGCGCGGAGAGCGCCTTGGCGAACTCGCTCTTGACGTTCCCGAGTTCCACACGGTCCTGCGGGCGCTTGGGCCCGGCCAGGCTGGGCCGCACGGTGGACAAATCGAGTTCCAGGGTGTCGGTGTATTCGAGTTCGGGAGATCCAGGCTCCCACCAGAGCATGTTGGCCTTGCAGTACTTCTCGGCGAGTTCCACCGTCTCGGCATCGCGACCCGTGAACTTCAGGTAGTCGATGGCGACCTGGTCCACGGGGAAGAACCCGATGGTCGCGCCGTACTCGGGGGCCATGTTGGCGATGGTGGCCCGGTCGGGGACACTGAGAGCCGCGATCCCGTCCCCGAAAAACTCCACAAACTTGTCGACCACGCCTTTCTTCCGCAGCATCTGCGTCACGGTGAGCACCAGGTCCGTGGCGGTGGCGCCCTCGGGCAGTTTACCCTTGAGCCGGAAACCGATCACATCGGGGGTGAGCATGTAGATGGGCTGGCCCAGCATCACGGCCTCGGCCTCGATCCCGCCCACACCCCAGCCCACAACGCCCAGCCCGTTCACCATCGTCGTGTGGCTGTCGGTACCGACGCACGAATCCGGGTAGGCGACGGTGCCCCCGTTCTGGTCCGCGCTGGTCCAGACGGCACGGGCCAGGTACTCCAGGTTGACCTGGTGCACAATGCCGGTCGCCGGCGGCACGGCGCGGAAGTTCGAGAGGGATTGCTGCCCCCACTTCAGGAACTCGTATCGTTCCGTGTTGCGCTCGAACTCCTTGGTCGCGTTGATCGTCAGGGCCGCCTTGCTGCCGAAGGCATCAACCTGCACGCTGTGGTCGATCACCAGATCGCAGGGCACGAGCGGGTTGATGGCGCCGGGGTCACCGCCGAGTTTCTTCATCGCGTCGCGCATCGCGGCCAGGTCCACCACGCACGGAACCCCGGTAAAGTCCTGGAGCACCACGCGGGCCGGCATGAATGGGATTTCTTCCTTGACAGGTGCCCTGGCGTTCCAGTTGGCCAGGCCCGAGACATCGTCCGCGGTCACAACGAACCCGTCGAGGTGGCGGAGCATGGACTCCAGCAGGACGCGGATGGAGTACGGGAGTTTGGCGATATGCCCGATCTTCTGGCGTGCCAATGCGTTCAGGTCGTAGTACGTGTACGTCTGCTTGGAAGTGGTAAGAATGGAACGAGCCTTGAACGGGTCGGGGCGGGGCATTTCGATCTCCAAGATAGTGCGGACACTAGTTTAGGGATGATCCGGCGCGCGGGTTGGCGTGATTCAACCTCTGCGAAGCAGGTACTCGACATCGCTAGCACGACGTCGTCGTCGCCTGTTCGCGCCTCGCGCCCGCGCCACGAAGTCGTCTGCCCGCGATGTCGAACTGGGCTTCGATGCTCTCACCACCAGGGCGCGAGAACCGTTCCAAGTCGGTCAAGTGATCGGCCGGCTTACGGTACCCGTTCCCGCCGCGGAAACCGACGCGAGGACCCGACACGTGCCGATGGAGGATGAGTGTTGCGGAACTCACGGCACGCTCGTCGGTTGGCACCATGGCCTGGCCTGTTCGACTTGTAGACACAGGTCGATGATGGCCAGCACAGGATTGCAGTCGCGGTTTCTGCAACTCAGAGCAATCTGCACATGAACGAGCAAGTGGCTGACGCGAAGGACGAGGGTCACGTCCAGCAACCATTCGACATGTCGGCCGACCCGGCGATGAACCCGGAGTTCGGTGTGTCAACGCGGGGTCAGCGATTTCTTGATCTGGTTGTACTCGTCGGCCCGGCGCGGCTCCAGTACCTTGCCACTCGCGATCTGCTCATCGACCCGCCGGAGAATCCCGGACGCTTCGTCCTGTTCGGGAGACGATCCGCTCACGAGCAGCCCGGCGAGGCCGATCAATGAGGCCACATCGTTCTGGTCAATCTCGAGTGCTTTCCGGTAGGCCGCGATGGCCGCCGGGCGATCCCCGATCCTGGCGTTTATCGAACCAAGTGTCTCATAGATGGTGGCGAGTCCGACGAGTCGAACGGCCTCTTCGGCGAGCGTCCTGGCGCGGAACACCGCCTCGTTGGGAGGACCGGAACGGTTCTGATTGAGGAGCAGATAGGCGAGATTGTTCTTTGCAGCGCCGAGTTCGGCCCCGGTCGGTCCTCCCGGCATCGTCACGATCCGCTCGTAGAGCGCAATCGCGCTCGGATAATCCTCCAACTGATCGGCGCTGATGGCCATATTGAAGATGATCCGGTAGTCGGGAATGGACTTCGAGGACAGTTGCTGCAGGCCTTCGAGCGCTTCGCGCCTTGCGGTTAGCCGTTCTTCCGGGGTGCCCTTATCGGAGAGCGATACAAACTTGTACACCCTGGCGTTGAGCAGGGCGTTCTTGGCTTCCGTTGAGTCTGAGGTAGCGCTCACAGCACGTTCCGCGCTGGAGATCGCTTCGACCGGGTCCGCGCCGGCTGCGATCACGATCCGCGACAAGGTCAGCAGGGCCGCGGGAGAATCGGCCGAGATCGCGACAGCCTGCCTCGCGGCGGCGAGCGCCGCGGGCAAGTCTCCTGAGAGTTCGAGCACACGAGCACGTTGTTCTAAACAGCGTGAGGACGGCGAGGATGTGCAGAGCACCTCCGACACACGCGCCGCTTCCTTGAGAAACTCGGCGGCCGCGGCGGGCAATCGATTCGAGGCGATGATCCAGGTCTGTATGATGGCGATCTGTTCATCCTCCGACCCGGGGTCGGCAGCGGCGGAGATGAGCCGCATCAGTTCCTGCACATCGGAGGGGTTCCTGGCGATCACGGCGGTGGAGGGGAGAGCGATACCCGTGCGGATAAAGGCGGAATCTCGGAGGTGGGGTTGGATAATCGGCGCCGCGGCGGCGGCACCGCCGAGGATAAGGTGTGAGCGGAATCGAACGCTCAGGACCCCGAGTGAGATGCTGTCCGAAGGCTCGATGGGGACGGGGAGTGAGTATTCTCGAACCGCTTCCAACGCTTGACGGGCTCGACCGCCCGAGACCTGCACCTCGGCAACCGTCAGGTCCGCCGCGGGGTTGCGTTCCAAAGCCCGCCACGCGGTTGCGGAGGCCAATGCCGCTTCGAGATCCCCCGCCGCGAGCAGCGTTCTGGAGGCCAACCTGTGTACTTGAAAATCCGTCGGGAAACGGACGGCGGCGCGCCGCATGATCCGAGCGGCCTCGGCAAGCCGCGGCGGGTTCGACTCCACCAGACGCCGTGTCACGAAAATCTGGATCGTGGCATCATCGGCGAACTCCTCGGCGAGACGGGCCAGCACGGCCTCATCACCGAGTTTCCCGCTGGAACGCGCGGCATCGACGGCTCGAATCGCCTCGGCCCGGCGGGCGGTGGCGGGGTTTCTGGCCAGGGCCTCGGCCAGCGGCAGGAGATTCATCGTCTCCTCGGATTGACCAGCGAGAAGAACCTGCTGCAGGAGGATCTGCAGGTCCACGCTCTCCGGGTTCTCCTTGAGTGCGCGGCGAGCGGCCGCCTCCGCTTCGACGAGTTGATTCCCGCGGAGGTGAAAACGCACCAACTCCTCCCAGACACGGGCATCGGACGGTGCGAGTTCGCAGGCTCGGATCAACTCCTCGAGCACGGATTTCTCCCCGTCGGCCAGCGAGGCCCTTGCGAGAGCACGGTCCTTGGCAGATATCGCGGGGTCATTGAGTTTCGCGGTGGCTCGCTCGGCACCGCGGGCGTCGCCCAGACTTTTCAGAGAACTGGCGATCGTGATGATGACTCGCGGATCGGTGATCGATTGATCGAGCAACGAGTGGTATACGGCGAGGGCCTCGCGGTCGCGCCGGAGAGATATGAGCAAGGCTCCGCGGCGGATCGCGACATTCAGCGGAACAGGACCCGATGCCGGCACGAGCGAGTCGGCCCCGCGAAGGGCGAGCTCGAACGCCCCGAGATCCGCCATCCGATCGATCGCCTCGAGCCGGAGCGGCGTCTGCACATCGGGATCAACCGAGACATTGGAAAGTTCGGTGACCGCCTCGGCGGCACGCCCGTGTCTGCGCAGGGTATCGGCCACTCGCAAGACCATCTCGGGGCGGTCGGGGGAACTGACCGGGATCGCGCGAAGTTGCTCGACGGCGGCGACGACGTCCGGCTTGATATTCCGTTCAGGATTCTCCAGCAGCACCGCTTCGATCAGTTGCTCCCGGATTTCCTGCCGATCAGGAAAATCCACGAGGAGCGAACGCAGCATCGCCACGGCTTCATCGCGCTGCACAGGCCCGTTACTCGCGGCGAGCGTTGCTTTCGCGCGTGCCAGCCGCACATCCGAAGAGGGGCGGTCCTTGTCGGATGACCCGAGTTCCTCGAGCCGAGCGGCCACTTCGTTCACGAAGGCGATGCTCGAGACGGCGGTCCTCGAACGGATCGCTGCGAGATGGACTGCACGCGAGTGAGGAAACTCACGCAGGGTCTGTTTCCACAGGTCCGCCGCTTCGGTTCGCCCGAGCATGTCATAGACCCATGTGCGGATGATGGCAGTGCTTTCCTTCGCGGGCGTCGGCGCGGTCTTGAAGGCGGTGTCAACAAGTTGAACGGCCTCATCGGGTTTCCCGGCCATTATCAGGAACATGGCCCGGCCTTGAAGATCCGAACCCGAACCGCCCGATGCGATACCCGCCTCAAACCCGCCCAGATCAAGCCCCAACCCCCACATGGAACTCACCCCGGCCAGCCGGGAAGCCAGATCGGGGGTGAGGAATCCCGGTTCAGAAACCTCCCGTTCGACGAGTGCGCGGGCATCATTCTCTCGCTCCAGCCGTGCCAGGAGGGTGACACGGGCCGGCAGCAGCATCCTCCGCGCCTGCAGCATGGTATCGGTCGCACCAACCCGCGAGAGTTGATCGAGCACGGCGTCGATGCCTCGGAGCATATCGGCCGGCAAAGCGCCCAGCCTGCCGGATTCGATCGCCGCGGCCTGCGCACGTATCGAGATCAACTGAACGGCCGGGTTTGCGGGAAACCTCGTGCGTGCACGTTCGGCCGCCTTGAGTGCCTCGACAATTCGTTCCTCATCGAGGAGGGTCTCGACCACTCGGACAGAGGGGACAGCCCACCCAACCGAGAGATTGGAAGCGTGCAGTTCTGACCAAATCTGACGAGCCTCATCCGATCGACCGAGCCTGTGGAGGATCTCGGCTTTCAGACTGGAAAAGACAGGCTCGGAAGGATGATCCCTGATCGCAAGTTCGAGGCGGTCGAGCGCTTCCTTCTCATCGAGTTTCTGAAGGACGGCCGGCAACACACGGCTCCAGGCAACCGCGGCGTAGTTATCTTCCTGTTTCGTCAGTTCGTCGAGAATCGCCGAGGCATCCGCCTTTTGATTCATGTCGTGCAGCGCGAGCGCCTTGAAGGCGAGCATCTCGCTGATCCCGGCCTGCGTGGTCGTCGCGGTCGGCGCCGAATCCGCCACCACCTTGGACAGCATTCCCGCATACCAGCAGCGCCGGACCAGCAGCCTCCTTGACTGGGAATCGTTCAGACGAGTTGCGGTATCCTCGAGCACCAGCACCGAATGCCCATACAGACCGATGGTGTCGAACAATGAAATCAACTGCCCGGCGAATACAGGGTCCGTATACGTAGGTGTCCCCACTCGCTTCGGGGCATTTGCATCAAGACCGGCGATTCTGCAGATCGAAGTCAGAATCGCCGCCGGGTCGGTGATTCGGCCGACCTTGAGAAGAACAAACTGTTGGAGAAACTCGGCGGTCGGATCGTCGGGGCGGGATGAGAGTCTGTCGTTCGCAAACGCGATCGCGTCCTGAACCCTGCCGGCGCCGAGAAGATACTCCACCCGCATCGATGCGGTTGAATAGTCCGAAGGGTCGATATCGATGGCGCGCTGGGTAATCTCGTCGAGCGTTGAATCGAAGGACTTCAGGGAAATCCTGGCGTTGGCTTCCTCGAGAAGAACTTCCTTGTCCGCGATGCCGGCGGCGGCAAGGTCCGAAGGCCGAAGCCGGATCGCCAGATCCCTGGCCTCGACGGCCTGCCCGGTCTCGTTGTACAGGCGGAGCAGACGCCTGCCTGTCTTCGAGTCCGTTTCATCCAGCGTCCAGGCCCGCAGGTAGGCGGCGGCCGCCAGGGTGAGGTGTTTGCCGCCCGATTCCTCGATGTTCTCTCGTGCCTCGGCGAGCGCCAGCCAGGCTTCACGATCCTGCGGCGTGCGGCGAAGGAGCTTGGACAGGTTCTGTATGGTCGATTGGTAATCAGATTTATCGAACGCCGCGAGTCCATCGACACGGAGTTGTTCGGTCCGCCGCTGATTCTGCCACCGACGCACGCCGAACAGGAGCGTGATCGTGAGGATGCCCAGAAGACACACTACACCGACCAGGATGAGTCGTCTCGCGGCCTTCGGTTTGAGCATCATAGACGATTGACCTTTCGAATGACCAGAAAGAGGGTCTTCCAGATGATCATGAAGTCAAGAAGGAATGACTCACGCTCCACGTACTCAATATCATACTTGATCCATTCCTGGAAATCCGTTCCCTCGGCGCGTGTTCGCCGAATCTGCCAAAGCCCGGTGACGCCCGGGCGAACGCTCAGCCTTGCCTCTCTCCACGCGGGGCAGTACTGGTTTTCCTTGAAGGGGCTTGGCCGCGGCCCCACAACGGACATGTCCCCGAGAAGCACGTTGATGAACTGCGGCAGTTCGTCCAGCTGGAAGTTGCGAAGGACGCGGCCCACCCGGGTCAGGCGCGGGTCGTCGGGGATGAAAAACTGTGGTCCGTCGGCCTTGTTGGAGGCGGCGAGTTTCGATTTGATGATGTCCGCATCCTTGCGCATCGAGCGGAACTTCAAGCACCCGAACGTTCGACCCCCGATGGTTTCTCGCTGGTGGCTGAAGAAAATCGGCAGACCGTCTTCGAGCATGATCGCGAGGGCGATCAAGGGGTACAACGGCAGTGTGAACGCGAGCACGATCAGCGAGAAGAGAATGTCGAATGGGCGTTTGAAGGGACGCTTGACGATCGTGGGAGTCTGCGCCGCCGCAAGGGACTCCTGGAGAGGCTCGATCGACAGCCACTGGATCGGAGGAGCCGTCGGACGTTTCGAAGCATCATCCAGAAGAACCGCCGGCCCGACGGCTACGGCGTCCTCCGAAATCGTCCGCCCGGCGCCGATCCAGAGCGGGCCGCGACAGGCTTGTGAGAGCGCGGTCCCGTCGCTCTGACTGGCCCAGATTCCGTCTCCGATCTGACGAATGCCGTCGATCACCGCATCGGGGCGTCTCCATCGGCGCACAATCTCTCTCAGGAATCGTGAAGACTCACCCGGGCGATCCGCGTTGAAGAATCGCCCCTGCAACTTCACCGAATAGCGTGCGGAATGTCTGATGCTCGATCGCAACCGCCTCCAGGCGGTGAGCGGGTCCGGGGCGGCCTGCCAGATACGAACCACTTCCGGGTCGGCGGTCAGGCCGACTCTGAGGACCCGTGAATCCATCCCCCCGTAATGACGCTCAAACCTCAGGAACCTTCCGTTCGCATCGGAGCGGACCCTCTCGGCGTATTCCCCTCGCCCCGGGTCGTGGAGGCGAACGGCGAGGATGTCCGGATCGACCCACGACATCATGTCGAGCAGTCTTGCGGGCCGAAAGATCGCTAGCGCGCCCGGCGCCAGGAGCAGAAACAACTCCGCGAACGGAACGATCGGCGACGGCTCCCCGGGGCGGACGACCTGAACGCCCCGCGAGGCCCAGAAACGGTCGTGCACCTGCGTCGGTGTCAGACCCCAGATGGTCCCCTCGGCACTCATGATTCATGACTCGTGTTGTACAACTCCCGAGCCATGCTCAGGGCGAGCGGGTCGAGTGCATCGGAACCCGGTGGTGTCCCCTTGGCCGCGCCTGCCCGGGGTTGGTCGGCGCTCCGCATCGACTGTGCGGAGACACTCGCGATGCTGGATCGATAAAAATCGGCGGGGTGAGCACGGTTGAAGACAACCCCGGCCAGCCGAGCGCCGAGTTGTCGGAGATGATCGACGGCTTCTTTGACACGGTTTGCCCGCATGCCGCGGCCCACCACGAGAATAACGGTGTCGGCGATCGACGTGCAGATGTTGGCTTCGATGCTTCCCAGGATCGGGCCTGTATCGATGATGATCGCGTCGTAGGTTCCCTTGAGGTCCGTGAGCAGTGTCCTAAACATCTCAGGGGTAATCCGATTGAGCAGCAGTGAATCATCGCGTCCGGCCGGGAGCAGCATGAGTCCGGAGACGGGTGTGGGTCGAGTTGGCAGTTCCCCCCCGGGGAACAGGATGTGGCGTGCGATGCCGTCGTTGCACTCGACACCGAGGTTCCTGGTCAGCCCGCGTCCCACCAGATCAAAGTCAACCAGGAGTGTCCTGGCCCCCGCGGCGATGTGGGAAATGGCCATCGAGAGAGCGAGCGTGGTCTTGCCATCCCCGGAGACCGGGCTTGTAATCGCGTAGACACGAATGGACGGGTCGCGTAGTTTCAGCCGAGTGCGGATGTGGTGGATCGTGTGGACGGCCGCGGCAGCCTGCTCGGGATCGGTATTCGATCCTCTCAGGTTCGGCAGCACCCCGAGCAGAGAAGTTGATGGTCCAACGTCGGAGGTCTGGTCGGAGTACCGGAATCGGCTGTCGAGCATGCCGATGAGAAACATGAAAAGCAAGGGAACACCGCCGCCCAGGAGTATCCCCATCGCCGTGAACTTGAGTCGGGGATCGTCGTTGGGCGTGGCGGGCGGTGACTCCGGGAGAATCACCTCGATCCTCCCGAGGCGGTCCTGCACCTTCGACTCGACACCGATCTGATCCAGACGCCGGTTGACTTCGTCCAAGAGTTCCTGAGTGCTCTTGACTTCCCTGGCGATGTCGTTCATCTGACCGCGTGCCTTCTCGACGGCCTTGGCCCGTGCACCGTACATCTCGGCCTGAAACTTGAGCCGGAAGTAACTGTTGATGAGTTCCTGCCTGCTGGGCGCGGCCGGCACACCCGGATCCTGCATGGGCGCGGCGGCGGTCAGCGTCCACTCGAGTGAACGGTCCGCGATCGCGGCCTCGACGGCCTGATACTCCTTCAGCACTCGCTGCATGACCCGATGATCATCCTTGTAGTGGCCCTTGATGCGGTCGATCTCACGGCGAAGCACGTCGCGGTCGTTGAGCAGTTTCGCCATCGTGGGATCGGAGGCAGCCTGCTGCTCGGGAGTCGGAGGCTGCACGGGCGCGGACTGAACGACCTCGGGAGAAGCGGCAGCGCTTGTGAGCGCCGCGGGATCAATCCCCATCTCGGTCAGTTTGATCGATAGTTCCGCGACCCGGCTGTCGAACGCCAGGGATTGAGTGAGATAGTGGTCGCCGAGCCGCGTCAGGTCGGAGGTTTCAAACTCAGCGGTCGCCGCTCGAAGACGGTTCTCCAGATCCCGCAACTGGGCCTCGAGCGTTTGTTTTCGGGTGGTGAGAAGATTGACCTGCATCTCCCGAACACTCTTCGACTCCGCTCCGCCGAACAGTTCCTGGTACGCACGGATGACCTCCTGCACGGCCACGTGCGCGGCTCTCGCGTTCTCGTCCGAAAACTCGACAAAGATGAGTTCGGGGGTATCTCTGCCTGTTCGCACGCGGAGCTGGCCGCTGAACTTTTCCTCGTTGATCGCGTCCTGCGGTCGCCCGAGTTCCCGCCATGCCGCGCTGCTCATCGCTTTCCGCTGCACCCGGCTGTGCTTGAGCAGACTCGCCTGGGTATTGACGAAACTGGCGAACATGGGTTGAAGGGTGGATTCCTCGCTTTGGTACAGCAATCGGGGCATCACCGGCTGAACCCGGATCAAACCCTCGGCACGGAACTTGGGCTGCGGCAGGAGGTAGCCCGCCATGGCACCGCCCAGCGCGCCGATCACGCTGAGCAATATCGTGATGAAGTATCGCCCACGCAAGTGGCGGTGAGCCACGAGGAGGATGTTCGGTGGCCGGTGCTCTTCCTGGGTGCGCAGCCGATACCCGGGGACCGTCGCGCCGTCCGCATCGGAGTACACCGTCATCGGCCCCCCGGAACTCATCGACGCCTCCAATCCGGACTGCTGAGTACATCGAGTGCCGGCCCGATCGGCTCGAGCAGATTCTCGACCAGGGAACGCTCTTCCGCTTCGGGGCGACGCCGCGCGAAGGCCACCTGGACCTGCGCCGCACCGAAGGGACGGGAGGCGTACTCCGACCCTGCTTGACGGATCGCCGCCATATCGATCGGGAAGCCCTGGCCGGGCACGGCGAAGAAGTTGTACACGACAAGCGTCTTGTACTCGTCGTACCGGCGTTGATCAAACTCGTATCTCATCGCCTCGATCACGCGCCCCCCAAACGTGAGTCTGACTTTATCTCGGTCACGCTCGAACCAGCCCGTCCCCGGGTAACAGATGGGCGGGTAGTGGCCCGCCATATCCCTTGTATCGCGGCATTGAACGAGCATGACGCTCGCCTGCTCACCGGATGTGACGTTCGTGTAGCGCCTGCTCATCAGCGCGTTGGGACGCAGCAGTGTCTGTGCCGACACCGGGACAGGGATCTCCACACTCTCCCAAGTCTCGAACTTCGCGGGGATCGACCCGATCACTCGCGCCGCTTCGATGTGGAACTGCACCGCGTCGGCCGCGGAAGGTCGCCCGCCGGTTTCAATGTGCATGGCCATGATCACCAACGCGGCGAAGATCAACGGGAGTTGGCGGACGAGTGAGTTCATGCGCGATCGCGGCGGGTGTATGGACTACTGATACGACAGGTTGAACTTGGTGACCGGGATCTGTGCCCACCCCAGCACCGAATAGATACCACGCAACAACAGGAACGCCACCGGGAGCATGAGCCACCCGCTCACATCGTGGAAGGCATCCGCGACTCCTGTGGAGGCGTACCCGTACAGAAGCACCGTGGGGATGAGACGAACGATGTTGCAGGCCAGCGCCGCGATGGGGCTGAGAACCAGAACCAGGACCCGCGCGTAGGGCCGGAGTGGAAGACTGAAGGCAAAGGCGTACGAAACCAGGATGAGCGCGAGCACCATCCTCATGCCGTTGCACGCTTCGGCCACGGCGATATCGTGACCGTTCAGCGTGAGGAGGTTCATGGACCGCTCGACAGGCACGCCGAAGGATTCGAGGATGACCTGCGTCACCGTGGCGCTCGCGGTCTGGAGAGGGCCGGAAATGAAGTGCCGGATCGTGCCCGGAACCGGCACCGCAAAGATCCACACCACGAACGCGGGGAAAAGACGCAGCAGCGTGTTGACACCCAGGCCGGTCACCGCCACCCCGATGAGGACAATGATCGCGCCGGCGTGCCACGCCGATTGAATCGCGTGATAAAACCCGACATACGACGCGGCCCACCCCATCAGCATGATGATCACACCGAAGAGCGTGCCGCGCGGATGAAGGTGTCGCAGTCGGGCCCGCCGGACCCACGCCAGCCACAACGCGATGAACGGCACGAGGATGATGTGGCTCTGCTCCTCGTCCCGGCTGGCGATCGTGAGCAGGTCGCTCCACGTCGTCCGCATGCACCAGACCGCTCCGGCGAAGAGTGCCAGCCAGCCCACCAGGAGCGGGCGGCTGGTGAGCACCGAAGCCTCATCGGAGGGATGGCGGAGGGAATCGTCTTTCATGCCTTCTCCGGCAAGGCTACGAACTCGTCGAACACCGATGCACCCGCCGCGACAACCCCTCCCGGGCAGACCAAGGAGCGCACCACGACCGCGTTCTTCTTGACGATGCCGCCGGACAGAATTACCGAATCGTGAAGCCTCGCAGACGGATCCACCTGTGCACCTTCCTCGACCAAGTTGAATCTCAACCGCCAGTCCGCAGCGTGCGTGTCATCATGCGCTGCCCGATCCGGCGCTGTCGAACGCAGCAGCTCGATGTACTCATCCAGTGTACGGATGGTCATCGGCGGCGCGTGAGAAGTGGCGATGACCCGCACATCGCCGCCGCGGGCGATGGCCGGAAGGCCCTGCTCCTTCAGGTCGATGAACCCCTTGGCGGGGAGTGCCGCGAGCGAATCACAGCGAATCATGAAGATGCCTGTCGGTGTTCCGTCCAGTGTGGTGTGGACAACGGCGTCAGCGTCCGGCACCGCAAGGTCGTGGAGCAGCTCGCCGAACGAATGGAGAAGTATGGAGTGGCCCGGTGCGACAAGCACACGGCTCTGCAGCGGCAGACCGGCGACGATATCACGCAACGCGCCGCCAGTTCCACGCGGCTGCTCGGAATCCGGGCACACCCGGGTGTAAGGCCACGACCCGGTGTTCGCGGGAGCACCCTCGATCGAGTTGACCGCGAAGTACAGCGGCAGATCGGGCCTTTGCAGTTCGCGACGCAGTTCCTCGATCCTGTTGAGCCACAACGATCCGATGGTGCACCCGCCGTGAAAGGGGAGTTCCAGCCGCGGCCTCCCGGCCGCTCTGGAGAACTGGGAAAGTCGAACAGCCCCCACCAGCAGGACGACACCGCTGAGTTCCGCCGCGACAGGCGGATGTGACCGACGGTCTTCGTGGATCGCACGGTCAGGTGATGGAGAGGTTCGAGTCACAGCGTACTTCAAAAAGGTGCACAATCCACTATCGGACACGCCGGGGTTGAGTCTTACCCGACTTGCGGGCCAGCCCCTGAAAGGTCGAAGTGACCAGGAGCCTGACCGCGAAAGGAAGCCCATTCACAAGATATCTGCGGGCGAGTCGCCGCGGCTCCTGAACAAGTCGATGCACCCATTCAATACCCGTCCTTTGCATCCACACAGGTGCGCGATGCACCTCACCGGCAACGAAACTGAAGGTAATGCCCACACCGATGAACCACACATGAGGGAGTCGGTGTCTCACCCGCTCGATCAGCATCTCCTGCTTCGGACATCCCAGGGCGACCAGCACGATTCCCGCTCCCGACTCACCGACACGTTGAGCCATGGACTGTACGAGGGCATCTTCTCGCTCGAATCCCGGCGGTGGGCATTCGGTGCCCGCGATGACCAGAGCAGGGTGCAGTTCGCGCAGGCGTGCCGAGGTCTTATCGGCCGTCCCCGGATTGCCGCCGATCAGGTACAACGAAACCCCGGCATCGGCCGCACGAACCGCAAGCCTGTAGATCAAGTCTGAACCCGCCGCTCGTTCCGGCAAGGGCGTTCCCCGCAGTCTGCTCGCCCAGATGAGCGGCATGCCGTCAGCCAGTCGGAGGGTGGTCGCGTCGTACATCCGCCTGAAGGCGGGATCATGGGTCGCCCGCCTCAGGATGTCCAGATTGGGAGTGACGACCCACCCGCCGGCACCCGCCTTCGCGGCTTGAACGATCTGAACCGCCGCGTCGTCGAGTGTCAGGCTGTGGATCGGGACCCCGAGAAGTTCGATCGTTTCGATCATTCGCGGTGCAGCCTCAGGCCTTGACGATTCGAGCCCCAAGCCCGGCCAGCCCTCGCATCGCGTTGCGGGTATCCACGACAAGTTTCGTGTGAGTCGCGATGGCCCGGTAGTTGATGCAGTCGTGGTTGGTCACGATGATGACGCAGTCGAATGAGCCCAGCGATTCGGGCGCGAACGCGACGGACCGCATGTCGCGCTGGTGCCGACGCATGCGCGGGAACACGGGGACCAGCGGATCGTGGTACGACACGACCGCGCCTGTATCTTCGAGCAGATCGATGATCTCCGCCGCCGGAGTCTCGCGCACATCGTCGACGTTGGGCTTGTACGCAAGCCCCACCACCAGGATCCGGGAGTTCTTGACAGCCTTCCCATCGTCGTTCAGAGCCGCGGCGGCACGGTCCACGACGTAGTGCGGCATCCTGGTGTTGATTTCGCCCGCGAGTTCGATGAACCGCGTGTACTGACCAACCTCCCTGGCCTTCCAGGTCAGGTAGAACGGATCGATCGGGATGCAGTGCCCGCCCAACCCCGGGCCGGGATAAAAGGGCATGTACCCGAACGGTTTGGTGGCCGCGGCCTCGATGACCTCCCACACGTCGATGCCCATGGGCGTGAGCACCAGTTTGAGCTCATTGACAAGCGCGATGTTGATGGCGCGGAACGTGTTCTCGAGTATCTTCGCGGCTTCGGCCACCTCGGCCGACGAGACAGGAACGACGTGCTGGATGCCTCGCGCGTACATCGTCGCGGCGAGTTGCGTGGATTCGGCATCCAGGCCGCCGACGAGTTTGGGTGTCGTCCTGGTGTTATGTGATTTGCGGCCGGGGTCTTCCCGTTCGGGGCTAAACGCGACAAAGAAGTCCCTGCCGCACACGAGCGGTTCCGCGTCCTTGGCCCGGGCATCGAGCATGGCCGGCAGCATGTCGTCGCGGGTGGTGCCGGGGTACGTCGTGGACTCGAGCACGATGAGTTGCCCCCGTCGAAGCGTGCGCCCGATGTCGCGTGAAGAACGGATGACATACGACATGTCCGGCTCGTGATGTCGGCCGAGCGGGGTGGGAACACAGATGATGACGGCGTCGGGCTCGCCCAGACGGTCGAAATCCGTGGTCGCCGAAAAACGCGCGCTCTGCGAGAGTTCGGTGGTGATCTCCGAACCGAGGTGCTTCAGGTATGCCCGGCCGTGAGCGAGGGCATCGATTTTGTCGGGATCGATGTCGAATCCGAGCACACGAAAGCCGCTCGCGTGCAGCGTGTGGGCGAGCGGAAGCCCGACGTAACCCAGACCGATGATTCCGATCAGCGCTTCGCCTGAAGCAAAGCGTGATTTGAGTAGTTCGAAGGTGCTCATGGATGGTGTGGTAGGAGTGAGAGGATCAGACAGCGCCCGTCGCGGTGACCCGACGGCCGGAACCCCCTTCCGAGGGGGGCGCGTTGAACTCGGCGAGCGAGTTCGGATTCCAGAGATGAGATGATCGGGCCTCCGCGCGGGCGGCGGCACGTTTCTTCCCGAGAACAAGGCTTTCGAGTTGATACCTGCGCAGGAAACGTCGGAACTCGGCATCGCCGTACCGCGGGAGTCTCTTGATCATGCTCTCGAGGTATCCCCAATAGATGGCGAGACTTCCCACGAGCACGGGTTGCCTCGGGAGCCGGTAGACAACAGAAGCGGTCATGAAGACCAGTCCAGTCCCCATGAACCATTGGCCGAAGCCGTGACGCTTGCGGCCTTGCCAGATGTTGCCGTGGCTCGAGCCCATCGGCCGCAGGTGAATGAACTTCGCTTCCGGGATCGTGGTGCTGCCGATCTTCCATCCGAGCATCCGAGCGCGGTGACAATCGATGCCATCCCACATAACCTGGCGAACGAAACCACCTATCTGCTTGAAACACGCGACACGGTAGAACTTGCTCGCCCCGACGGTCACTTCATCACCGATGGCCTCGGGGATCAGTTCGCCGCTGAAATCTTCGGATGTGTTCGACGGCCCGGGGTAATAGGCCTTGCCGGACAGGCTTCCGAGGCGCGGATCGGCTTCCATCCGTTGCATCAACAACTCGAAGTACCGCCCGGGAAGGACGAGGTCAAGATCGAGCTTGCACACGTAGTCAAAGTCGTCGAGACTGATGGTTTCAAGCCCCGCGTAGAACGCCTCGATGACGCCCGGCCCGACACTCCGGGCGCCCCGATCAACCCGGCGGACCACCCTGATCCACCTGTGGTTCGCGGCATACTCGGCGAGAATAGCCGGTGTTGCGTCCGTGGAACCGTCGTCCACCACCACGACAAGCGAAGGCCGGACCGACTGCGCCACCAGGCTGTCGAGTGTTCGTCGCATATACTTCTCTTCGTTGCGACACGGGGCGATAATGACGTAACGTCGTGGTGTCATGCACTCTGGATCAGACCGGATTCATGGATCAGGCGTTGGTACCACGCGAGCGTTTCGCGCAGGCAAGGCTCCACTCCTTCGCTGGGTACATAGCCCAGGTTGCTGCGGGTTGAGGAGATGTCCGCCAGCGAGTGCCGAACATCCCCGCCGCGGGGAGGCAGAAACTCCGGGTTGTCAGGCACGCCGAGGATCGACGCCATCATCGCCGCAAGTTCGCGGATGGTAATGCTCCGGCCAAGCCCGACATTGAACACATCGCCGCGGGCCGGGCCGCTCCATCGGGCGGCGCACAGCAAGCACTGAACGACATCCGCGACGGGAACAAAGTCGCGCGTTTGACCGCCGTCTCCGAAGATTTTGATGCGGCGGCCGCGCAGCATGCCCTCCGCGAACGCCGCGATCGCTGCCGCGTACGCGGAATCGGCGGTCTGACGGGGGCCGAACACATTGAAAAAACGAAGACTCACCGCCTCCAGCCCGTGACAATGACTCCACACCCGAAGCAGATGCTCGCCCGCGGCCTTGCTCTGCGCGTAGACCGAGCAGGGCATGATCGGCTGATCTTCAGTCTTCGGCACTACCTCGCTGTCGCCGTACACGGCCGCGGATGAGGCGAAGACGATTCGGCGGACACCCGCCCGCCGGCAAGCGTCCAGCACCCGCAAGGTACCGGTGGTATTCGTCTCATGGCAGGCCATCGGTTCGTTCACCGATCCCGGAGCGGACACGTACGCCGCGAGGTGGAAGACCAAGTCGGCGCCCGCACAACCCGCATCAAGAGCGGCATCATCACATACCGAGCCGTTCACGAACTCGATCCGCGACCGCACACTCCTGAGATTGGCCTCTCGCCCCGTGCTCAAGTTGTCGAGAACGCGCACATGAACGCCCTGAGCGACGAGTGCGCCCACGAGGTGAGAGCCGATAAAGCCCGCTCCGCCCGTGACGCACGCGCGATTCAAGATTTGTTGGTGGCCATGTATCATCGTTCGGGCTTAGTTCCTTCGCGGCAACAAGCCGCTTTCTGCGCCACTAGGAGAGTCGCGGTCTGTCCGCCTCGTACACCATGTCGTCCGGCCCCGGTGCGCACTTGAGCCGACGCCCAGTCACCTCATCCGGGGCAATCCCTCTCTCCCCGAATATCACCATTGTTAGGTGACCTGCGACAACAATGAAACACCTCATGAACTCGGGCGACACTGTGCCGTGTTTCCCCGGCACATGCGACCGCGTGCATATCGATTGTCCACCCGATCCGCGCGAAGGTTTCGATCGAGTCAATCGATTCGGATACCTCAGAAAAGCACTACGCTCGGGTGTCCGCTCCCTCATGCTTCTCAGTCCTCTTAGAGGCGATGACAGCCCGATCCTGGATCGAGTGATCCTGTCGAGCTCCCCTCTTGAGGTAACGTGCGAACAGCGACTCCATGCCCTCCGCCGTCTGTTCGATGTGGTAGTCGCCGAGCACACGCCGTCGCCCGTTCGCGCCGTGCATGCGGCAAAGCCGCACATCATCCGCGTACTTTCTGATCGCCGTTGCCAAAGACGATCCGGACCCGGCATCCACCAGAAAACCGCTGATCCCCTCTTCAACCAGTTCGGGCACTCCGCCGACCCGTGTGGCGACAACGCCCAGTTCCTTGGCCATGGCCTCCATCAGCACGACAGGCACGCCCTCCATAAAACTGCTGATGACCATCACATCCGCGCGATCGTAATACGCCCCGATCCTGTCCTGATCGACAGCACCCGCCAGGTGCACACGATCTCCGAGGTGGAGGTCTCCGATCCGGGCTTCCAATCGTGCACGCATCGGCCCCTCGCCCACCATCTCCAACTCAAACGCGACGCCGTCGCGCTTGAGTCGTCCGCAGGCATCCAGAAGAACGTCGTAGCCCTTGATCGGGTGAAGCCGTCCGACGGTGAGCAGCCGAAGAGGCCCGGTGCGATTGATCGGTCGAGATGGATAGGCGGCCGGATCTATCCCGCAGTGAACAACATGGAAGCGATCCCAAACATCGGGATCCGTCCAGGCCATGACCTGAGCGCGACAGAACTCCGAAATGCACCTTACGAACTCCGCCGACTCCGCCTTCTGTCGAAGCGTCCAGGAATCGACGTGAAAAAACTCGGCCGATCCGTGGATCGACAGGCTGTACGACAATCGACCGTCATACTCACATGCCATCATCGCAATCGCCGCGCTGTTGTTGGCCATATGGACGTGGACGTGACGGATCCCCTCTTTGGCCAGTTGCCGCGAGAGCCGGACGCCCTGCACGACATACGCCGCGTGACGCAGTCGCGAGCCCAGGCCCGGAGGTGACAAGCGCTGTGACGCCACCAACGCCCGGCACAACCCGACCGGGTTGCGGACGGCGCCGAGCAGAAAATCACGGAGCACGACGGCGTGACTCTCCCGGACGACGATGGTTTCACCGGCCGCCGATTCGTGCATCGCGCCGAGTTGGCCGAGTCGGTTCGCCCTCCGGACAGAGAACGTTCGGATCGATGCGCCGCGTCGCCGCAGAAAACGAACCTCACGCTCGATGAACGTGTGCGACAGGCTGGGATATTCCGAGTTGAGATAGGCGATGGTCATGCACGCCGCCCCAGGAGAGCGCACCAGGCGCACTGCGTCTCGAGACCCACCTCGGTTCGCCGACTCCAGCGCTTGAGTCGCGCCGGGTTCACATCGATTCGGCGCGTCCTCATCACGTCCGCTCCGCGCTCATGCCATCCTTCTTGGGTGCACAACCCGTAACGGAGCCCTGCCTCCGCCGCCGCGGCCGTGACCGCTTCGTCACAGTCACCGTTGGGGTACGCGATGCCGCGGGGTTCCACGCCGTGGTCGCGAAGTGTCTCGACCGATCCGACCACTTCATCACGGAGTTCGGTCGTCGAGAGGTGCGTGAGGATCGGATGGGTCCGGGAATGGCTGCCGATCTCATGCCCTCGCCGCCGAAGGTCGTTCACATCGGCCCAGTCCATCGGCATGTCTCTCTCCGATGAGACCCAGTCGGAAGGCTCTGCCAGTTTCGACAGTTCCTCGTCACGCTCGGCACGCGGCATGCGCTTGAGTTCGGACATCCTGTTCGCCAACGAGCGGCGTTCGCCGGCGGAGCGCCCTCGGTGCCAAAGCAACGCGGCAACATCAAACCACAATCGCCTGCGGCTGCCAATGAACTCGGTGGTTACAAAGAACGAACCCGGAACCCCGAGTCTGTCCAGCACCGGCGCCGCGAAGAGGTAGTTGTCTCTGTACCCGTCATCGAAGGTCACTGCCGCGCGAGGACGTCCCCCACGGCTAACTCCACAGACGGCATCGAAAGCGGTACACACTTCGTAACGTCGGCAGAGCCAGGTCATCTGGCGTTCAAAGTCCGTGAGGTCGACAATCAGGGACTTGAGGGGCCAGTCCGGAGGAGCCCCGCCGGGAAGAACTCTGTGGTACATGAACAGAATCGAAGCGCCACGGGTAACCGCGAATCTCTCCACCCCGGCCAAGCGCAGAGCGCAACCCATACCCCGCGCGACGATCTGTTTGATGGGATTAGACATCAACGTTTGTATTCAATAAGCCTCGTCCGGCGTCCAAAGGTACGGTTGAAAGCGTACTGACACACACCCAGCGCCTCGGGGAACTTCGCCATCGTGCAGAACAAGGCGTACACGACCGCGTCCGCGGAGCGTGTTCCCCGTTGAAGTCTGTTCCGGGCAGCCCGGCAGAGCGTGAACAGGTACATACAGAGTCCGGCACCGACTCCCAGCAAGGCCCACGGGGTCACGAGCGCCATACAGGCCGATGCCGCGATCACGATCGGAAGCACGATACCCCAGGCGATGACTCGTGCTGTTTCCCTTGCTCGAAAATATGAAGATCGATGGAGCCAGAAACATTCGGCGTACGCGTGCCCTCCCCTGCGGGCGCGGCGGAACCACTGTCCGAACCTGGTCATCGCCGCATCGTGCATCGCCATCGGCGCATCCAATCGGACAAGCCGCATGCCGAGTCTTCTGAGCCGAAAGCCCAGTTCAGGTTCCTCACCGGCGATCATCTCCTCGCGAAAACAGCCCGATTTCATGAGAGCATCCACGGAGTACAGCGCGATGCCCCCGCACGCGGCCACAGTTCCGGAGGGTCCGTCCCATTCCATCTGACAGAGACGGTTGTAGATGCTGGTGTCCGGCGATCGCTCCTCCAGCCGGCCGCACACCCCGGCAATTCCCGGGTCGGATTCCATCATCCCGCACGCGAAGGTGATCCACTCAGGCCTGATTTCACAGTCCCCGTCGACAAACTGGACATACTTCACGCCGGGCACGAGAGACCGAAGCCTGGCCAACCCGGCGTTCCTCGCTCGGGCCGCGGTGAAGGGTCGCGAGAGATCAAGTGGAACGATGTCCGCACCCAGTTCCATCGCCTTCTGAACACTGCCGTCCGTGCTTCCGGAATCAACATACACGACACGACCCGAATCGCGCACACTCACGAGACACCGGACAAGGCGTTCGCCCTCGTTCCTACCGATTACCACGATGCCGACCTGTTCGCTCAACTCTGAAGCTCCGCCCGGCCACGACCCGTGTCTTTCTGACGCGCCGGCGCGTCGTGCGTCGCGAGCCGGTGACGCTCACTATCGGATAACCGATCCGTCAATGTCACATCACGGACACACCGAGCCGCCTTCCGAGATGCTCTTGTCCGCATGTTCCAACCTTGTAACTGCTTCGCCCGAGTAATTCCGCTTACCCGTTCCGCGGCTGGGGTTGTTTATCTCGTCTTTGTGTACACCACGAATTCACCCCCACCATCGGGTCGGAATCTCTGCAGACCGACGAGGCCGCCCGCTCCCAGGAGGTAGATCGGGTTGACCATGGCGTTCAAGAGATTGTCGAGGGTGTACAAAATGAGTACCGCGGCCATCACGGTGGCCCCGGCGTACCGTGATCCGACGATGTCACGCGGTGAGTGCCTCGCCAGGTACAGTGCCGGAGGCATCAACAGACTGGCGAGCATCGCCGCCAGACCCAGCGCACCAAACTTGCCCAGCGCGATGAGCCAGAGCCCATCGGGGATGAACGCGCCGAACTCATCCTTTCCAGCGACCATGAGTGATTCGAGGCGGCCTCGCCCGAAGAGAACACCGCCCTGGACCCACTTCCAAAGTGCATCCTCACTGTTCAGCCGGAACTCGAAACTGTGGATGCGTTTTTCAGCAACAATCGCCGCTACATCCCGGAGTTCCTGAGCATGCCACCCGCCGACGGTTCGAAGCACGGTGTACGCGGGTGCGATGAGGAGAAGCCCCGCGAGAATAATCCGCGTGCCCAGCGCTCGGCTCAAGAACAGCACCGCCGTACCCATCAGCATCAGCAGCAGCGCGTACGACGATCGGCACGCCGCGGCCACGGCGAACAACCCGCCCGCCAGGATCCATACAGGGATCCCTCGAAGCATGCGGAGCCCGCCCGCGTGCCAGAGCCACACGCCGCAACACGCGGCGGTCCCCATGAACATCGCTACCGCCAATCCGTGCTGCATGAACACCGTGGGTCTCCAGCCGTCACCCCGCTTTGACTGAGCGAAAACGTGCTGGTGGAACCCGTACACCCACGAATGCAGTTGGGGGCTCATTCTCGCCTCGAAGAGAACCAGCGGAGCGTAGAGGAGCCCCCCGATAAACACGCCCAGCGCGAGTTCACGCAGTCCTTCGGCATCGGCAAAGTACAGCCGCCCGATCACGTACGGCATGCCCCACGAAACAAACTGATGAAGCGATGCCGATAAACCGTCGTACACGCCGTACCCGTTGCTGATCGAGGAAGGCAATGGTGCGAGGATCCACGCCAACATCCCTAGGTCAGCGAGTCCCCATCGCACCGCGGTGAGGCGGGTGGGATCGAAGAGCAGCACCCCTGCAAAGACGCTCACACAGGTGATCGACATCTTGGTGATGTCCGGCACTCCCGGCAGCGCGTACGAAGCCATCGGCAGGAACATCCATGCGCCGAGCATGCCCACCAGCACCGCCCTGCGTGCGGGGATCGTCAGGAACAGGACCAGCACGATCAGCGGCCAGCCGAAGATTGCAACTGGAACGAGGAGACTCACCTTGATTTGAGTTGATGATTGACTCGGAGCGCCGCCCACAGACCAACCACCGCCAAGATCGGCAGACCGACGATCCCCGCTGTCATCCAGTCAGGCACCGTAGGCCACCGCTGTCCGATGAGGCGGATCATCAGGTAGTTCAAGACAACCAATCCCACCAGCAGTGCGGAATACTTGAAGTCCTGGACATGGATCGGCAGCCCGTTCCGACTCAGCGCCACCTGAACGACCAGAAGACCGACCGCGTTCCCCACACCCACACCCGCCACGAACCCGGGCACATCGAACAAGGAGTAACCGACGGTGCAGAACACGATGGTGGCGATCAGATTCAACGCACCGCTGACCGCCAGCGCTCGGCTGTTGCCCAGGGAAAGCAGCGCCCGATCGGCGGTCGCCTGCAACAGGGCGATCCACACACACCCGGCCGCGATCGGGGCCATCCATTCCGCCGCGGCGTATCGGGCATCGTAGAGGTACCTGAAAAACCACGGCCCCGCCAGGATCACGCCCAGCGTGGCCACCAGCAACCCCGACAGCAAGACCGACCTCGCACGAAGCAGACGTTCGTGCAGCCCGTCCCGGTTTGTTCTCGCCACCGAGGAGAGCGCGGCAAAGAGCACGGACTCGGTCAGTCGGGTGCCGATCTCCTGCGGGATTCCCGCGAGAGTCAGCGCCACGCTGTACACCCCGAGGACTTCGAGGGAAGTCATTCGGCCGAGGATCATCCGGTCGATCTGCGTCGCGAAGAACGTGATGGCGGTGCTGACAAAGACCCACTTGCCGAAACGGACCAACTCTCGAACAGCCGACCTATCCCACGCGAACCTGTTTCGACCGTGACCGAGCCATGTGTGCGTTCCCGCCACGTACACAACTCGGCTGAAGAGCATACCAATAAGGATGGCCCACACCGTGGGATTCAGGATGGCCCACCCCGCGGTGATCACGGTCTGCACGACCCGCTCGAACAGATTGAGCAGCGTCAGCCGACCAAGACGGAGTTCACGGTTGAGAGTGAACTGCGAAGTCGCTCCGAATCCACCGATAATCAATGAGAGCGACGAAACCGGAACGACCCAAAGCAACCTGTCGTCGTCGTAGATCTTCGCCATGGGCCACGCGGCCAGACACGCGAAAAGGAAGAGGATGACGCCCCGGATGATCTGGATCGTCCAGGCCGTGTTCAAGAACGCAGGGTCGTTGCCGCGCTCGCTGCGGACAATGCTGAGCCCGATCCCGATATCAGAGAACATCTTCAGCCCCTGGGCCAGCACCGCGGCCAGGGACATGAGCGCGAACGCCGCCGGGAACAGAAGGTGCGCGAGCAGCAGGTTTGTTCCGAACCGCAGGAGAATGCCGATCCCGAACGCACCGAGTGTCCAGAGCGTGCCGCTGACGGCCCGCTGCCTGACCGAGGATGACGAACCTATCGGTTTGCATTCTGCTTCCGGGCGCGATATTCCGGGCAGGTCATCCGAGGATCCGCTCGGCACCATGGAGTTGGGCTCGCTCATGCACGTCCCGCTACCGCGTACGCGCGCATCGCCTGCACAGCCATCGCGTCCAGACTGAACTCCCTGATGGCCCGCTCCCGGGCCGATTTCCCCAACTCGGCGCGCACATCCTTGTCCCGGATCACGGTGCGCAACGCGTCGACGAGTCCACCGAGATCTCGGGGTGATATCAGCACGCCGCACCGTCCCTGGTCGAGCGCGTATCCCGTTTCCCCGACATCCGTGGCCACCACGGCCAGCCCCGCCATCATCTGCTCGAGCAGGGACATGCTCAACCCCTCGGTGTGAGACGTCTGGACACCCACATCCGAAGTCGCGACCAGTGTTCGTGTGTCCTTGATCCAACCCGGCAACAGGACCACATCGGTCAGGCGGAGCTCGTGGATCAACGCCACCACGCGGTCATACAACCATTGATGCCGGGGTAATGGCGCGCCGGCAAGAATCAGTCGGAAGGCAAGCCCCTCATCGCGGAGCGCCGCCGCCGCCCGCACAAGCAGTTCCGGATCCTTGTCCGGCACGAATCTCGCCATCCAGAGAAGCACGGGCACCGGGGAATCACCCGAACGCTCGGGGGTCACCGGCACTCCGTTGTAGAACACGCCGACCGAACGACCGCCGCCCCAAGCCGATTCGAGCTTGCTCGCCACGATCGAGGACGATCCGAAGACCGCCGCGCATCGATCGAGCGATCTGCGTGAAGCCCACCGTTTCAGCCCGCGACCGCCGAGCACGCTCCCGGAGTCGTGCCACGTAAAAGCCACCTTCACCCGGCTCAGTCCGAGCAGTGCCGCAGTTACCAGAAGCAGAGACGACGAGCCGTGAACATGCACAATGTTGATCTTCTCGGTTCGTACCAGCCGCCTCAAGCGCCACGCGGCCCGGGCGGATGCGAAGAAACCGCCCGCGCCCAGCGACCGAGTCACAATTCCGGTGCGTTCCTCATTCGCAAAGCCCCCGAGGGATCGCAGGGCGATCGCGATCGACCGGCACCCATGGGCGCGGAGCGCCTCGGCGAGATTGAGCGCTGCGCGTTGCGCCCCTCCACCGTCAAACGACCCGATGACCTGCGCGACCGTGATCGTCGGCGCGGCGTTCGGGGGCACCGTGGATTCACCGGGGAACAAACTCAACTCCGGGCCTTCCGCTGAGGCTGTGCTCGTAGATACCGCGGATCTTGTGGTACGGTCCTTCAAAGATAAACGTGGGACGCCCGAGCATGACCGAAAGAATGCCCACGTGAAGACGGGTTGTAAAGACCGCGGCCGACCCGCCGATGTGAGCGCAGAACTCGTCGAAGGTGCACACGTTGACGTTCGACATATCACCCACGACGCGCGGCAGTTGAACATGCTGCGGACAACGCTCCCCGAGCAGGAGTTCGCAGCGCTCCCGGAACGGGGTGATCTTTCGTGAGCGTGCCGCCTTGACAAATGGGTACAGCAGTTTCTTTAAAGGCTCCGGCAACCTCTTGCGGAGTTTCGCGCCCATGCCTCCGGATCGACTCGTGAACGTGGCGGCATCGTGCTCGACATCGGTCCGTTCAACAAACAGTACATGCCTCAGCGCCATCGCCCTGAGCCGCGACACCAGATCGCCACCCTCCAACTCGAAGGCCATATCCCGGTCCAACTCCACACGGCAGCATGAAGGGAGTCGGTGCTGCTCCAGGAGGTGTTGGTAGCTGTACGCCTCGCGGCAGAACAGCGTTAATGGAGCGCTTCTCTCGCCGATCTCTTCCGCGAACGGCTTCGTCGGGTAGTAGTACGTGGAAGGAAGCACACACATCGGCACTCCCGGGAACCCGGTCGAACACTGTCGGAAAATCCTCGGGATGTGGTAGGCCCGTTCCAGCATGCCGCCGTTGCCGCCGATGACGATGAGATCCGCGTCCTCGCCGCGATCAACGCGCCTGATCCCGAGATCCCTGTACACGATGTCCGTGCCGAGCACCATCAGTCTGTCGCCGTTGTTCCCCACCAGTTTGCCCTGCAGGTCCACCAGGGGCGGGTGAAAGATCTTCCCGCCGCGGTACTGCTCGAGAAACGCACGAACACGCGAGGTCGAACCGGTACTTGAAGGGACTCCATCCGGCGTTTGTGTCTTGTGCTGCGTCATGCGTATTGCTTCGTGTTGTGCGGGTCTGGGTCTTGCTCGCGGTGCGGGGCTTGACGGTCCTCGCCGCGCACTTCAAGCGGCGATGCCAAGGCGGCGTGCTCCGCGCCGAACCTGTGCGTGCAATCCCCAAACCACCGCGGCGAACGATGGCGCGGAATGCGAACCGTCGGCCTTCGTCACGGTGTTTTGGTGCACGTGATTTCTTCGGAGCGCGAAGAGGTCGGTCGATGGCTCATTCAGGCCCGCCTTGGTGGTGCACGCGTACGCATACCCCGCTTCGCGAACCGCCGCCGACACCCGCTGATCGGATGAACCGTTGGGGTAGCAGAATCCCGGGATCGGGCAACCGAGCACGCGGCGGAGTTCGTCCCCGGACTCGCGCAACTCGCTGGGGAGCACCCCATCATCCACCGTTGTAAGTATCGGGTGCGACACGGAATGAGATCCGATTTCGTGGCCTCCGGCCGCCAACGATCGTGCCTCACCGACGGTCATCGGCCTGTTGAGGTCGGTCCACTCGGCTGCGCCGAGCACCCGCTCGACACGACGTAGAACCTCGACCCGTTCCCCTTCCGGCTCGTCCTTGAGAAGACTCATCCAATCCGAAAAACTCCCGGGTTTCCTGACCGATTTCCTGTCGGCGGAACCGGCCAGCACTTCCGCGCACACGACGGGATCTTGAGCCCAGAAAGACGCCGCGCGATCAAACCACAGCATCGCTCCCCGGAGCACGAACCCGGTGGTGATGTAGAATGTGCCCCGCATGCGATGCGCATCCAGCAGGGGGGCGGCGATGGCCGCGTTATCCCAGTAGCCGTCGTCGAAGGTCACGCACACAATCGGGCGGCCTTTGCTCGTCGCTCGCCCTCCCATCGTCTCCAACGCCTCCGAAACAGGCACGACCCGCGCGTGCTCCGATAGCCACTGCAACTGCGCCCCGAAGACATCCGGCGTTACCGACAAACCGTGAAGGTATCTGTCACCCAGTTCTCGCGGCAGCACGCGGTGATACATCAGGATGGTCACTCCGCGCCTTGCCCGACGCTCCAGGAGTCGTGATAGACCAGTGATCCACGCGGTGCGATAGATGAAGTCCCGAACTCGCCCGGTTCTCGCGCTCATCAATCCACCGTCTCGGCCTGGACGGCCGTCTCCATATCCGGCGACCAAACAACGCGGCCGTCGGGTTCGATGATCGGCTTTGAGTCCCCGAACGCTGCGAGAAAGCGCCGAAAGGAACGGACGTACTGATGTGTTTCTTCTCGAACCCGACCGAACAGCGCGTGCTCCATCATGTTCAGTTCGGTCTGGAGCACGTTCGCGCATGTGATGTGCACATGGCCGAAGTCCGCCGGCAGACGATCGACCTCGAGGACCGCGCTTCTCGCTCCATCCATGGCGGCCACGACCTCGGCGAGCCGACCGGAGCGTCCGCTCAGTTCCTCAAGATACCACAGGTAATGGAGCCGCCACGCGACTTTGAGCGGGGCTTTCTTCAGAAATCGCAGATAGGTGCTGCACAAGTTCATGACATGGCAGAACGATCCTTGATCAAACCCGGTCGTCAGACCCCGCAGCGGGGTCCGGAACTGCAGCCAGGCGAATGGATCCAGGTTGAAACGCCGCCCGTTGTGCATCGCGACTCGATGGAAGCAGTCGATCGGACGCCAGTTCGCACGGAGCCACTCCACATCCACGCCCAGGGTCCACGTGCCGATCTGCAGGTCCCGATCCGTCAGACCGTCAAAGTGCGTGAGTTCATGACCCGAAAACTTCCAGTTGTTCGCCCGCATCGCGCCCACGATCGACGTGAAGTGATCCGGTCGGAGCGGGTAGAGGTCGAAGTCGTGGAGCACGGCGTGGCGGGTCCGGCATCGCCCGATCGCCAGGGTGGTGTTCATCGAGTTGTAGAACGTCGAGACGTGCACTTTCTCGATGAGCCGCCCGGCCAGGCCGGTGTAGGAATGAAAGACCAGCGGCAGTCCCGTGTCCATGGCCCGCGCCCGGTCGGCGATCTCGTCCATCTCAGGGCGGCCGACCCGATCGAACACAACGTGCACATCGCGCAACTGCGCCGTGTCCGTCCGGGCGACAAAGCGGAGATTCACGGGCAGAAGATGCCGCAGATCCCAGGGAACCCCGATGATGATGGAGAATCCTTCATCCGGCCTGCTCAACGGGGACCAGCGGAGCAGCCGCCCCAGCACCAGCTTCACCGCCTCACGGCCGTAGCGTTGTCTGAAAGGATGCTCGGCCATCAATGCACCTTGCTCTCGGCGTTTGCTCGAAACTTCTGCACGGATCCGTTGGAACTGCTTGGAGTTCCCCTGCTTTCCAGACTCGAATAGGGATCAGCAACTCGAAACGGTCCGACTGCCGCTCCCCGGTGGTGCTGCACTCCTCGGGATGGCTCGTCCGATCACTTCCAATGACACGACCTGATCGGGGCGCGACTTACGACCAAGTCCTGGTTCTCCCTGGACTGACGCAATGACGACGGTTAGTCGCGCTGGCACAGGAAATGTGCGTCCTCTCAGCATCAGTTCCGGACGACGAACCCCGCACGGATGTACCCCGCCGCGGATGGAGCGCTGTACTCGCTTCTCCACGCGCCTCTGCGCTGTCGACGTGCCTGTTCGAGGAAGCTCTCGGTCGCGGCACCGCCTCCGATCGAGGCGTGATACATCGCCAAGGTGCGGTCGGGATCGACGTACATGACGCGGTTGTAGGTCGATCCGGTATCCTGCGTCGAAGTCAGCCATGATTCAAGCGAGACGGAACGGCCGCCGTACTGAAGGCGCTGCCCATCGGGCAGGCTGCTGAAGTACGTGTTGTGCCGGAAGGTAATCTGTTCGGGTAGGCTCGAGAACGCGAGCACCATCGCGGGCCGACCGCTGCCGGAGCCGTTGGGCACCTGGATGTCGTTGCCCTCGAAGACGTTGCCATCCAAGCCGGAGAACGCCGACGGTGACGGAGGGGTTGTGAACGGGCCTGTCATCTGCACCGGACCTCGCCAGTTGTAGAAAATGTTCTGACGGATGGACAGATTGTTGTACCCGACTCCCGAACCGTAACTCGCGCCCATGCAATAGAGAGGCATCGCGTTGACATCGCTCAACGCGGCGTTGTTGGCCACGATGTTCCCTTCTATGACCGCGCCCTGTGTCCCGATGTTCAGGCAGTAGATGCCCTGCCCGCGCGGTGTGGAGGAGTTGATGTCAACCCCTTCGAGCACGATGTTGTTGCGGATCGCCCCGGTGATACCGTGCGTGTGTGTGTGCGGAGAAGGATCACCCCCGCCGAGTTGCATGGAGATGGGGTTGAGCGCGAAGACATTTCCCTCGATCACGCCGCCGCTGCGCAACTGAAGCCCGTGCGATGATGCGCGGCTGATGATGTTGTTGCGGATGACGGTACGCCCCGTGTTCCCGCTGCTGATGTACAGGTCGTGGTTGAAGACCGTCGCGTCGGATCGGGTCGGCGTTCGCCATCCGTTCCGATCGATCAGGCACTCCTCGATCAGAAGACCGTCCACGAAGTCGATGAACGCCCCCTGCGAGTGCGCGGAACCGTTCGGGAACGCGTCCGCGATAATGGTCCGGCGGATCGTCACGTTCTCGACGCGGTTGGTGCCACCCACATTGCCCTGGATGTTCATGTTGTCCTTGAACTGCTCTACGTAGCAGTCCTCGATGAGAACATTCGTCAATCGGGAGGCCCCGCAGATGATGTGGAATCCCGAGTTGCTGTTGCCCGAATCGCCCGCCTTGATGTGCAATCCCACGATCGCGATATTGCCGGGCGCCCCGCTGCCGACATACACCCCGGCCTGGTTCGAAGGCGGGATCACAACGGGACGGTCGCCTTCGCCGTAGGCCCCGTACAACATCGGCTCACTCGCCGAGCGTCCCCCCTTCGCGGTTCGGATGTAATCGTTGAACGTGTCGCCGCGCTTGAGCAGGATCCAGTCGGGATAGTTGTTGCGGACCAGGTCTCTGGCCCTCAGGAGCGTGCGGACCGGCGCGGCCTCGGACAGACCGTTGTTGGAATCGTTGCCCGTGGAACTGCTGACATGGATCACGATGGTGTCCGCGCTGCGCGGGAACTGCGTCCATCCGCCCGAGGCGCTGACCGTCACCCACCCCGTGAACGCCGAAGCACCCGCCGCGTTCACGGCCGCGACACGGTATTGGAACGTGCCGGATCCGGGCGAATCGACCAGTCGCGTCGCGTTCGCCGGCGCGGAGAGCACCGATGTGGAACCCCACGTTCCATCGACGATCCGTGCCTGGCGCTCGATCGTGAACCCGGTCTCGTTCGTAGCGTTGTCCGCCCATGTCAGCGTGATATCACGTTCATTGCCCTCATCGCGTCCGTCCAGCCCGGATGGCGGCGAGGGGGCCACATCGCGCACGATGACCGACTGCCAGGGCGTGAAGGGCGACGGCAGCGTGCCGTTGCGGGCACAGATTCGGTATCGGTGAGTGCCGACACCGGGATTATCCGTGCCGCGGGTGATGTTGGCGGAGGCCGCGAGGAGGGTTGTCGGCCCCCACACACCGGGAGAGGTCTGGGTCTGCCGTTCCAGACGGAAATCCGTTTCATTGTTGGAGTTGTCTTCCCACGTCAGGGTGACATCACGTCCATTGCCCGCATCTACGGCCTTGAGTGATGTCGGCGCAGTCGGCGGTACCGCGACGATCGTGACCACTTTCCAGTCCGTATAGATGGATGCGAGCGTCCCGTTGCGGGAGGCGATCCGGTACTGGTGCGTGCCCGATCCGGCTGCATCGATGAACTGAGTCGCGTTCTCCGCTGCGGAAAGCACCGTCGTCGAGCCCCAGATGCCGCCCGCATTCTGCGTCTGACGCTCGATCTGGAACGCCGTCTCATTGCTTGAAGTGTCCGTCCAGGTAAGATTCGCATCACGCCCGTTGCCGGCATCCACGACCGCGAAGTTCGAGGGGGTCGAGGGTGCAACAGGAAGGATCGAAGTTGCCAACCACGACGTGAAGACGGAGAGCACAGCACCGTTGCTCGCGGCGATGCGATATTGGTGTGTCCCGACTCCGGCGGCATCGATCAAGCCGGTGGCGTTGGCCGCCGCGCTGAGAATACTCGGGGTCCCCCACGCCCCATCGGCACCCCGCGTCTGGCGTTCGATCCGGAACTCTGTCTGGTTGCCCGGGATACCCGACCACGACAGGCTGACATCGCGACCGTTACCGATATCACTGACCGTGAAGTTCGTCGGTGGCGATGGAGCCACGGGAACAACAGGCACGGACTGCCACGTCGTGAATATGGATACAAGCGTTCCGATCCTCGCGGCGATGCGGTACTGGTGTGTCCCGACTCCGGGGGAATCGATCAACCCGCTCGCATTGGCCGCGGCTGTTCGTGCCGTCAGCCCGCCCCACAGCCCGTCACCGCCCCGGGTCTGGCGTTCGATCAGGAACTCCGTGTCATCGCCGGAGGTATTCGTCCATGCCAGGCTGACATCGCGGCCATTCCCGACATCGCTGACCGTGAACTGCGTCGGTGGTGTCGGAGCCACCGGAAGCACCGGAACCGTCTGCCAGGATGCGAAGGTCGAGAGCACCGCTCCATTCCTGGCGGCGATTCGGTACTGATGGGTCCCGATACCCGGCGAATCGATCCATCGCGTGGAGTTGGGCGCAGCCGTGAGCGTCGCCGAAGCATCCCACGCTCCCCCGGAACCGCGTGTCTGGCGCTCGATCAGGAAGTCCGTTTCGTTGGTCGAGTTGTCGACCCACGAGAGCTCGACATCCCGACCGTTTCCGGCGTCCAAGCCCGCGAATGCTGACGGACTTTCAGGGACATTGGGTCGAACCGCAACCTGATTCCATGAGGTAAAGTCTGAAACCAGCCCTCCACGGAATGCGGCGATCCGATACTCATGCAAGCCCAGGCCCGGACGGTCGACCATCCGTGTGGTCCCAGCGCCCGAGAGAAGGACGAAAGGCTCAGCCCAGCTGCCGCCGGCCTGCTGTGAACGGCGCTGAACTTGGAATCCGTCCACCGTCTCGGTGCTCTCACTCCAGGAGAGACGAACTTCAAGTTCATTCCCCGCGTCAATCACCGCCAGGTGCATCGGCATCGCGGGCGCCCGGGATGGAGGCGGCGTTTCAACAGGAGGTTCGTCGATCGGCGGTTGCGGTGGATCGGTCGGGGGTGCCGGATTCCCCGGCGGTGCCGGCGGATTCGGAGGCGTGGGCGGGTTGTTCGGCGGATCGGTCGGGTCGCCCGGGTTCGGAGGTGTCGGCGGTGATCCCGGTTGATCCGGAGGCGCGCTCTGCCCCGTCGAAATTTCAAGCCTCAGCCAGTTCGTGAACGCGGAGATCGCATCGTCCCGCACCGAGGCGATGCGATACTCGTGCACGCCGAATCCCGGGGCATCGATATACCGAATCCGCTCCGATTCCACATCGATGGACGCCCCCTGAACCCACAAGCCCGATGACGCGAGGCTACGGCGCTGGATCTGCACGCCCGTGGCCCCGTTCTTGGGTGCCTGCCAGTGCAGAACGGCATCGGTACCTTCGACATTCAGCGTGAACCCGATCGGCGGCCCCAGGATGTTCAAGACCCTCTGTCCGCTGTCTCGTCCAACCACTTTGACCGCCCGACGACCGCCCAGTATCGGACCGTGTCCCGGACCTACGCCCGGAGCCCGACGAACAACGACACCCATTCGCCCGGTCGAGTATGGCTCTTCCTGAACGGCCATGACCGCGGGCACAACTTCGGTGGATGTCGCTCCGTCAGCACCGTGCAGAGCCGACACCATCGGGACAAGACTCCGCGTCACAAAGGACTGAACTTCCTCGGTCCGCTCGGAGGAGTGCAAGACATCCCAGAACGCGACGCCCGCCGCGCCGACATTCCGCGAGCCTTCGAGGGATTGCCGCAGGTTGGTGATGTTGAGTAGTTTATCGCCGTACTGCTTGTTGGTTCTCGGATAGCGAAGCCATACTACAGGAACGACGGGCTTCCCTTTGGCGGCATTCATCGCACGAACAATGATGTGCTCGATCGATGCCAGATTTTCCTCGGGCGAGTTCTCGGTCGGCTCTCGATCCTGCTCCGGCTCGGCGATTGTGAACTGGAGTGGACACAAATCCGGAAAGAGTGCATCGGAGGTGTCGTACAGCCAATCAAGACCCGATTCCACCCCCGAATCAACGCCGGGTGCGCCCAACGAGCCGTTCGATTCTGCCGCGAACCGCGGCGGATACATGTAGAAACCCCACCGCACCCCAGGCCTGGTTCGGCGGCACTCTTCGATGCACATCTCAAACAGTCTGCGTGCAGCCGTATCGAACGACCGCGCGTACGCGGCCTCCAGATGCTCCTGCGGAACACCGTCGAGCACTCTCGGCCTGCGATCCTGCACAAACCGGCGCCAATCGTCCTTGAAGTCCCGATCCTTGGCGAGCGGCCCGGCTGAACTCGGAATGTTCGAGCACATGGACCACACGGGTTGCCAGGTTTCGATATCCAGAATGCCGTAGCCGGACGCGTGCGGATCCTGAACTCGTGACGACACCGCTCGACGGATCGAGGAGCGAAGACGCAACTCCGCGGCCGTGTTGCCATCGAAAACATGCGGCCCTTCGACCGGGAACCCCAGTTCCGCTTCATGAAGTATCCACACATCCCTGCGGATCGGAGCGTTCCCGAAGTCGATCGACTCGGCCCATTGCCCGGCCGGCTTGCCGCTCGTATTGGGCACGTTCTCCACGGCCCAAAGTACCTCGAAGTTATCGGTGGGCGGCGCTTGTGCCCCGATCACGGGGGTGAACACGAACATCACTGTCGTGAGAAACACCCGAACCGCCCGCATGAGAGGCTCAAGCCTCGTTGAGTTCATCGTGCACCCAACCCTGCAACTGAACCACGCGCCAAGGCATCATCGGATGCTGGAATGAGCCGGACGAACAAGGTAATGAATGAACGTATCATGATGGTGCTACAAGTCGGCCAGACGATGCCCCCGTCACGGACGACAACCGGATCGCTGCTTTCAGACGTGAGGCGAAGCGTAGACAAGGAGCGGATCGGGTTTGAGAGAGCCGATAACGCGCGGACTCCGTCCGTGTCAGCAGCAGGAAACTGCTGAAAAGTGCTGAATCAGACGGATCGGCCCTCGGCCGGATTAAGTTACTGTATCCAAAAGGTCGCGGTCGATTTCCAGCACGGCCGCCTTGCCGATCATATCGACACAAAGAACCAGCCGATTATCTCGAACACTGGACTCGATCCGACCTCGCACTCCCCGTAACGGGCCTGAAGCCACCTCGACGAGTTGTCCCCTGCTCAGAGGCTTGCAGCGAGTCAGTCCGATCCCCGAACTGAGTACCCTGGCGATCGAAGCGAGCTCGGAGTGCAGTTTTTCCTGGTCGGTCACTTCGATCAGTTGTGCGCTGCGCTCGCTCCGATCCGCTGTGAACGCATCTTCACGCGTGCCACGAAGAAAGAGATAGCCATCGAGGAGAGGCGTGAGCACCCGGACCTTTCTTGCTCCGTGGTACCGGACCTCGACGCACAGGGGGAGAAAACTGCGAACGCCCTGCGCGTGCAAGTCGAGAAACAGTTTTTTTTCCTGCCTGCTTCGCGTTCGAATGACGTACCAGCGCTTCGAGTGACACCCGGGCGTGAACTCGAAGAGATCCGCTTCAGGGCTTGCCAAGAGGGCGAGTTGGGATCGGCTCCGCATCATTCGAGAAGTCGAGCATCGCTCCATTCGGGTCCGGCCCCAAACCGCCCGACCACGCCGGAAGAACTCACCACACCGATCGTACTCCGTCATGGTGTTTCATGGAACCGACACACAGGTTGTATATAACAGTCCGGGCAGTTCAAAGACATCGATCCGATCGGCCTCAGAAGACGTGCTCTCGACCCGTCACCAAGCAATAAAAAACGGGAGGAGCATGTTGCTCCTCCCGTTGATCATGAACTCAATGAACTACGCAGATGAGACGAAATCCACTTCAAGCACAGGTCACTGCGCGGCGAGTTTTCTGCGGCGAAGAGCCGCCAGCATGAAGATGCCCGCGAAGGTGCCCATACCCGCGTAGGCGGCGGGGGGCAACGGGATGCAGGTCAGCAGGTCCTGATGCGAGCCGGAGTACTGACCGGTCTGGGCGTTGTAGTTGCTCCAGAGGCGCAGCGCTCGCACGCCGCGCAGCGAGCCGTCGTTGTTGGCCGCGGCCCAGTTGTAGACGTTCCGGGCCAGGGTGGACAGATCACTCCACGCCATTTCCTGCTCGGAGTACCAGATAGCGTGCTGAATCGCGGTGGTCTCCGTACCGGACAACGTCCCCAAGAAGAGGCCGCCGAACAGCCCGGTTGTGCCGGCGGTGGCGCCGCCGTTGGCGATCTTGCGGAACTCCCGATAGATGTGGGCCGTGGTACCGCTGATCGGATCGGGGTTCGGAAGGTTGGTCGGGGGGGCCGCATCAAAGGCGGAGGTCGAAATTTCGGTGAAGTACGTGGTGTTGAAACTCAGATTGTCCTGACGCTCAAGGCAGAACGAAAGGAACGAGTCCGACCCTGTGCCGCGACCATCTCCGTTGAGGAGGTTGCCGCCGTACACGCCGTTGTAGGCCCCGTTGGCGCCGGGCGTAGCCCTCCAAACCTGGAAGGCACCGCCGGTACCGTCTGATCCGTTGTAAACGCCAGTTCCGTCAAGTATCGTCACACGCCCATCACCGAGCGCCGCGCCGGCGAGAGCGGCCACAGTCAATGTGGCTAATGCCATTGTTGAACCAGTACGCATTTCTACTTTCTCCTTTTAGACACCGAGGGCTGAAAAAATCTCCCGACTTGGACGTAGTCGTTCGATCAAACATCTGTATTTGCTGTATCTGCGATCCCCACAGCACATCCAAATCAATAGGAGTCCACGCTGAGTATTGTCACCTAATTTGGGTACGAATTCAATAGACAATCTCCGATAATTTGAATAATTATGCGGACCGCTATGTTCTAACATTTACCGTACATAATGGGGGACCAGTTTACGTTCTGCTTTGCACTTCCCTCGAAACTTGACCATACACATCATTTTTTGAGCAAGAATCGATGGATGCGCATGTTTTTTGATGTGGGCACTGATCTGTTGATAGTCAACAATTACAATTGAAATAGAGTAGTTTGTATATTGTTTGTTTTAGCAAGCACATTACTAACTTATTCTCAGCACGCCATGTTTGTTGGACAGCCAACTCATCCGATTACCAAGAAGGCGGGCTGTTTTGAAAGAATGCGCGCGACGCATCGGCGAAGAAATGCTCGAGAGCCCGAATCTGCGTAGCGAACCGTGAGTCCGACGAGTCGGGAAACTGCCGGTTCTGGAGACCGGAATAGCTAAGTCCGAGCCACGAGTCGGATGAGGAACGTGATGGGTTCGCCGCGGCGTTAGACTGCCGGAAGGCTCAGTCGTTCAGCCTCCGGACAATGAAGTACGCACCGACCACATTGACGTCCGCTCTTGACCCAAGAAAGCGATAGACTCCGCTTGATGTCGTAAAGCCGAGGACCATGGGGGACGTGGTTGGTGGATCGTCACTCAGCCAAGATCGCCCACCCCCCTGCAACTCGATCGCACACGAGCGTGGAAGGGCCCCGGTGGGCAAGACGTGCCTCGCACGACACGACTGATCCCCGCTCCCAAGCGGCACGTGCAACGGGATGGCGAATGAACGCAAGGACGTTCAGATCTCGTGTGACTCGTCCGGCGTTTCGCATGTTCAACCCGCCGCGAGAAGAGGAACATCGGATCCAAGCGGGACCGCCGGGCTTACTTCGATGCAGTCAGGACGGAAGATGCCTTCGTCGGTGATTGTCACGAACACCCCCGCCCTACACTCGGCCTCTCGACCGGCATGGATCAGTTACTCCAGACCATCAAGGACGGCATCAGCATGGGCAGCCTGTACGCGCTGATCGCGCTGGGCTACACCATGGTCTACGGCATCCTCAAGTTCATCAACTTCGCGCACAGCGACGTGGTGGTCCTAGGGGCTTGGTTATCTCTGGTCATGGCCGATACGACAACCCGGGCGTTGGGGGGTGCCGGCGCCGCTGGAGCGCCGTGGTGGCTGGGCGGGGCGGTGCTGGTCACGGCCATGGTCGCGTGCGGTCTGATCGGTTTCACGATCGAGCGACTCGCGTACAAGCCGCTTCGAGGCTCGCCGCGGCTGAATGTCCTGATCACCGCGATCGGGGTATCCCTTTTTTTGCAGAATACGGGGCAACTCCGGGCGGTCTTCGGAACAAACCCGCGCAGCATCCCGCCGCTGATCCACGACGCGACGCTCCTCACTGTCGGCCAGGTGAACTTCAAGCTCCTGGACCTCATCGGGTTCGGCACCGCGGTGGCCCTGATGATCGGGCTGGATTATCTCGTCTTCCACACCAAGCTCGGGCGCGCGATGCGGGCGGTCAGTCACAACCGCGTCACCGCCTCTCTCATGGGTATTCCCGTGGACCGTGTCATTTCCTTCACGTTTGTGACGGGGGCGATGCTCGCCGCGGCGGGAGGGTTTCTGTGGGCGCTGAAGTATGAGACGATCAAGCAGCCGGCTGATTCGAGTTGGGTGCTGCTGGGCCTCAAGGCGTTCGTGGCGGCGGTCGTCGGGGGCATCGGCAACGTGCGCGGCGCGATGCTGGGAGGGATGGCGATCGGCCTGCTCGAGAACTTCGGTTCGGCGTACCTGTCATCGAGCATGAAGGATGTGTACGTCTTTGCCTTGTTGATCGTGGTGCTGCTGGTGCGGCCCGGGGGCATACTCGGCAAGGCCGTGGTGGAGAAAGTCTGACGCCGTGAGTCCCGCACCCGTCAACCCCACCCGGGTTTCCCCCGTCCGCACCGGGCTGGGCATGGTGTGGCCGCTGGCGGCGGCGCTGGTCTACGCGCTGGTGGTTCACTTCGGCGGACGGACTGTTCTCGACCCGTACTACGCGATCCTGCTCGTCACCATCGGCATCAATATCACTCTGGCCGTGTCGCTCAACATGGTCAACGGCTTCACCGGCCAGTTCTCGATGGGGCACGCGGGGTTCCTCGCCGTGGGCGGGTACGCCTGCGGGATCGTCACGTACTACGGATCGGCCAAGGTCTTCGGCAGCACGGCGATGCGCCAGGGGCAACTGTGCGGGATGCCGCTGGAAACGGCGGGCCTTCCTTTCCTCGGCGGGGGAGAGTGGTTCTTTCTCCTCGCGCTGCTCGTGGGCGGGCTGGTCGCGGCGGGGCTGGGGTACATCGTGGGCCTGCCGTCGCTGCGCCTGCGGGGAGACTACCTGGCGATCGTGACGCTGGGCTTCGGCGAGATCGTCCGTGTCGTGATCCAGCAATCAGGGAAGGTGATCAAGGCCGGCGGGGGCAAGAGCGCCGAGCAGTTGATCCGGGATGCACCCCTCTATACGCTGCCGGGGAGCGTCGGCGGTTCGCTGGGTTTCGACAATCTCCCGAAGTACACGAGTCTTTTCTGGGCCCATCTCGCGGCGGCCGCGACGGTGCTTGTGGCCTACCGCCTGAAGTCCAGCACCTACGGGCGAGCCTTCCTGTCGATCCGTGAGGACGAAGTCGCGGCGGAAGCGATGGGAGTGAACACGACGAAGTTCAAGGTACGTGCCTTCGTGCTCGCGGCCTTCTTCGCGGGTGTCGCGGGCGGGCTGTACGGCAGCACGCTGGGTGTGGCGCTCTCCCCGGTGGACGCCGGCTTTCAGAAGAGTTTCGACATCATCATCATGGTCGTGCTCGGGGGGCTTGGCTCCATCTCGGGGGCTGTGGTCGCGGCGGTGGTCGTCACCCTTCTGCCCGAATGGCTCCGCGGAGTGGCCGAGTACCGCATGATCATCTACGCCCTGACGCTGATTCTTTTGATGATTTTCAGACCCCAGGGCCTGTTGGGAGTGCGCGAGGCGTGGGAAATGCCCTTGCTCCGGAAGTGGATGGGCGGGAAGCGGGGCGGAACGTGAGCGGAGCGGTGCTCGATATCTCGGGGGTGTGCAAGTCCTTCGGCGGCCTCAAGGCCGTTCAAAGTTTCTCGCTCAGACTAGGTCCCGGTGACCTGCAGGGCCTCATCGGCCCCAACGGCGCGGGCAAGACGACCTGCTTCAACCTGCTCACCGGCGTCTATCGGCCCGATGCCGGGAGCATCACGCTCTGTGGTACGCAGATCGTGGGCATGAGGCCAAACAGCATCGCCCGCTGCGGCATGTCCCGCACGTTCCAGAATATCCGGCTCTTCGGCGATCTTTCGGTGCTCGACAATGTACGAGTCGGCGGCCACCTCCGCGTGCGGCACAGCATGTTCAGCGCGATCCTGCGTTCGGCGGGCAGCCGCGCGAGCGAGGCGGCCATGCGGCGGCGCGCGATGAGCCTCCTGACCTTCTTCGGGTTGGCGGATCGGGCCGACGAGGTCGCCCGCAACCTGCCTTACGGCGATCAGCGAAAACTGGAGATCGCCCGCGCCCTGGCCACCGAACCGACGGTGCTGCTGCTTGATGAACCCGCCGCGGGGATGAACAGCGGGGAGAAGGTCGCGCTGCGCGACATGATCCGACGCGTCCGCGACGAGTTCAAGGTGACGGTGCTTCTGATCGAACACGACATGGGCCTGGTCATGGACATCTGCGAACGCATCACGGTGCTCGATTACGGCGAGACCATCGCCGCCGGCACACCCGCCGAGGTGCAGGCGAACCCCAAGGTCATCGAGGCGTACCTGGGCGCCGAGGAGGGTGTCCATGCTTGAAGTCACGGACCTCCGCGTCAACTACGGGGCGATCAAGGCCCTCCACGGCGTGACACTGCGCGTGAACCGCGGGGAGATCGTCACGCTCATCGGCTGCAACGGTGCCGGCAAGTCCACCACGCTCCGCGCGATCTCGGGCATCGTGCGTGCCGCGGGGGGGAGCATCACGTACGAAGGACGTGACCTGGCCGGATTGAAACCGCACGACATCGTTCGTCTCGGCCTGGTTCAAGCCCCGGAGGGGCGCGGCATCTTCTCGAACATGACCGTCGCGGAGAACCTGGAACTCGGTGCCTTCATCCGGAGCGATCGGGACGGAATCTCGGCGGATCGCGAGAAGGCCCTCACGCTCTTCCCGCGACTGCGGGAACGCCTCGACCAATCGGCGGGAACACTCAGCGGCGGGGAACAGCAGATGCTCGCCATCGCCCGGGCCTTGCTCACTCGGCCCAAACTCCTTCTGCTCGACGAACCGAGCCTGGGACTGGCGCCGCAGATCGTGCAGATCATCTTCCGAATCATCCGTGAGATCAACGAGCAGGGCGCGACGATTCTCCTCGTGGAGCAGAACGCGCACATGGCGCTCAAAGTCGCCCACCGCGCGTACGTCCTCGATGTGGGGCGGATCGTCATGGAGGGCAAGGCGAGCGACCTGGCCGCGAGCGAAGACGTCCAGGACGCCTACATGGGCCGCAAACGCGCCGGCTAAACGCGAGCGTTCCTGCGCTCACGCCGCGGCGGCATCGCTCCCCCACTCTTCCTTCGGCTTGCCGCGGTAGTGGGTCTTGATGACCCGTGCGAGTTGGGCACCGAAGAGTTCCGTGATGACGCTGAGCGCGGGCTTGACGCTCTCGGCGAAGGGGTGCCGACGGTCCCGAAAGACCGCGAGCACGGCGATGCACTCCTCATCGGACCAGCAGGCCCGTACGGCGAGCGTGGAACCGGAGAGCCAGTGTTCCTCATCGATCCGCTCCATGCTCAGTTGTCCCGGATTCACGACAAGCGTCAGTTCGCGGTGCGCCTCGCACGCCGGGGCGAGATCATCGGCGAGTTGGCCCAGCATGATCTCGGCCGAGTCCTTCGGAAGATCGAAGTTGATGTACGCCCCGAGTGTGTAATCACCCCCCGTGCCGGGAAGGAAGATGGCGGCGTTGGTGGACCCGGCTTTCTTCAGGACGTACTCCAGCGTCGTGCGCAAGAGGCCTTCGAGTTCCAGCTCCTGGCGAATCAACGCGTTGAACTCGGCCCCCAGGGCCACCCGTTCCATCTGCTCAGAGAGCGTGCGGCAGGTGCCGCCGACGCCGGAGGCGAGTTCACCGACCTGTCGCAGCAGTTGCGTGTGCCCCTCGCGCAGCGCCTCGACACTACGGCGGAGGTGCGCCCGGCTTCGGGCGCGGGTGCGAGCCCGATCACCGGCCGACCTCGCAAAGGCCGCTGCACGCAGCACGAGAGACGCATTGGGCCTTCCCTCGCACGGAACGATGTCGTGCACGCCCAGCCGAGTGGCCCTCGCCGCTCGCTGCGCATCGTTTCCTCGGAGCATGAAAACCCGACCGACATTGAAGCGGCTCAAGGACGCCAGTGTGTTCCACGCCGTTTCCCCCAACGCGTCATCCACGACCACCACATCGGGGCCGCCCCTGCCCAGGCGGCTCAGAGCAGATTCCGAATCGGCATCGGTCACAACCGTCGCGCCCAGTTGTGTAAGACCACCACGGAGTTCATCTCGCTCAGGTCCATCACCCGAGACAAGCAGGAGATTGATGCGTGATGGACCCGGCGGAGGCGCGGCCGGAGGTGCCTCGTGCAAGTTTCCAGCGCGACGTGTTCGGGGGCGGTTCATGGGTCGATCGTGGTGGCTTCAACGGATACGCCGTCGCTGGGTGCATCGGCCCGATCACCGCGGCGATTGAGCACAGAATCGGACTGCACGCACGGAATCACCCCCGGGAAAGGGAGACGCCGGTGAAATCAGACGATCCCGACCCGTTGTTGCCCGTACACCGGCCACGATTGCGGCACCCGCATGTGTGAGGCAAAGAGTCTCGGCGTTCCGCCATCTCGCCGTGGGAGTTCCGGGACTTCGTCTCACACGTCTTCCCGACGTCCTGTGGACGCCGAGAATCACTGCGGCCTTACCTCTCACTCAGCGGGCGACTGCATGTGTAGCAACTGAGCGATGATCGAAGTCAGTTGGGCGTGGTCGAAAGGTTTAGGCAAGAACGCGTCCGCTCCCGCGGCGATGATCGCCTTGATCTCCTCCTGCTTCGCCACGCCGCTGACACACAAGATGCGGGTCTGCTCGAACCGCGGATTCTCGCGGATTCGTCGGCAGATGACCGTCCCGTTCAGGTCGGGCAGCATGTAATCGAGAATAATCAGGTGGGGCCGAAGGCTTTCGGTGAGCATCCCCGCGTCGTACCCGTTGGAGGCGGAGCGCACCTCGAACCGCGGGTCGCGGGCGAGGACGGTTTCGAACATCGCGATCATCTCCGGCGAATCATCAACAACCAGCACGCGACGCTTGCCCCCGCTCTCGATGGCGGAGAGAGGGATGTTATTCGCCTTCATGAACTTGATCAGATCCTCGCGTGGGATTCGGCGGAACTTGCTCCCGGGGACGCGGAATCCTTGCAGCCGGCCCGAGTCGAAGCAGCGGATGATGGTCTGCTGGCTCACCTTGCAGATCTCGGCGGCCTCACCGGTGGTAAAGACCCGCTTCTGGGCCGGGTCTTCACTTTGTTGATTGGTGTCGGTCACGATGCGGGCCTCCAGAGTTCGGCCGGAGCGGTCCCGTGGTCGTTTCCGTAACGCCCACGAAACTCCTGTCGTCCAACCGTCAGAAGTTCACATCGACCCCCAGTTCTCCCACCTTCACACCGGCACTCATCATCGGGGCAGTCTGTAGTGAAAGCCCGGAGTGCACCGGTCCACGTGCAGTTTTCAGGACCCTCCCCCACCTTTTCCGGGCGGGTGTAACTCCCGCCACTTGGTTACCGCTTCCGGCTCGCGCGGATACAGAGGAAGCAGCGCCGCGGGATCGACGGACGGATAGTGGGAACAAATCTCAAGGCAAGCCGCAGGATCGAACTCGGGCCGCTCGACGGGGACTCTCAACGCCGCCGCGGCGGCGCTGATCGGGTCGGGCAGGTGGTGATCGGCGATGATTCTCTGAGCGCCGAGCATGGGGAGGTCCGCCGCCCGAACAATCCGGGGAACTCCTGCCGGCAAGGCCCCGCCGTCAAAGAGTGTGGCGTAGGACGAGTCGCCCTTGGAGGCCAGGAGAACCGCGAAGGGCCGCGGTCCGGGGCGCACACGTGCGGCGGCGACGGCCGCGCTCGGCACGGCGATGCACGCGGCACCGGTGACTTCCGCGATCATCTTGGCCGCAACGATGGCGAGACGCACGGCGGTGAATCCGCCCGGCCCGGCGGACACGGCGATTGTCTTGATGGAACGGGGCGATCCGCCCGAAGCGTTCAGGGCTGTATCGATGGCCATGAGCAGCGTGTCATCGTGAGGGCGGGAAGGGTCGATGTCGTAACGCGCGAGGATGTCGATCTGGTGTCCGCGCAATCGCCCAACCGCGACACCCGGTCGAATCGCGTGCTCGGGCGTCCACGCTGATGGGTTGCTGGTCTCGATGGCCAGAATGTGATGCCGGTCGGGCACCGACAAGGCTAGCGTACCACTCCTGCTCGTGTCGCCCGCACCCACTCTCGGGCGTGTACACTCGGCCCGGAGACTCCATGCGAGCAGCAAACCGATCCGTCATTCTGTCCATTCTCTCGTTCACCGCGGCCAGCGCCGCCCAGATCAACCCCGCCGCGGGTGATGCCCCGCGGGCGGTCGTGAAAGCCGATGCAGAACCCGCCCAACCCGAATCAGCCGGCCCGACGAGTTCCCCGAATGAAGGTTCGGCGTGGACGCTGGAACTTCACCCGTGCGTCTGGTACATGGGGATGAGCGGTGATGTGAAGTTGCCTCGGAGCGGGGGAAACTCTTCCTCGGTCGACCTGCGTGATCTCGATTTGAACAGCCCCCGTATCGCTCCGTTCGGCGAGGCAACGCTAAGACATGGAAAGTGGATGGTCGGATTCCGTGGCTTCGCATTCTCGACCGAGCAGGACGCGACACCGGGGATCACGTCGAACCTTGGCAACATCGAACTTTCGCCCGGGAGCACGGTGCGTTCCTCGCTCGACCTCGCGGCGGTCGAGGTCGAAGGCGGGTACACGTTGTTCTTTGTCGAGCGTTCACCGCTGGACTCTGGCGGCTTCAAGTTGCGAACGCGGCTCGACGCTGTCGCGGGCGTGCGCCTGATGAGTTTCGAGTTTGACACCGTCAGCCTGTCCGGGCCGGGCGGCGATCCGACGGGTCCGGCGCAGAGCGCCGATGAGTTCACCGCCATGCCGCTCGTCGGCGCGCGAGTCACGGCGGATTTTTATGAAGACTTCTCGATCATACTCGAAATGACCGTCGGGGGTCAACCTTTCGGTGATGATTGGTCCTACGGCTTCGACATCATCGTGGGCGGTCAATGGCGACCGATCCAGCACGTCGGCGCGCAGATCGGGTACCGCGCGCTCTTTCTCGGACTGGCGAGCGGCAACGGAGATGACGAGTTCGAGTTCAACGGCGCCGCGCAGGGGCTTTATGCCGGCGTGACCTTCGACTTCTGATGTGAAGTTAGAGAAAGTGTCCGCCATGCCTCGATCAGCCGAGATAGCATGTTGCGGGACCAGAGGGAACTCGGTGTATGGGACTGTCGGGTCGGGAGAAACGCCGACGGAGCGGAAGCCGAAAGGCGGGCATGGCGAGCGGGCACACGCGTGGAGGTCGGGCCGGCGGATCGGCACACCGACACGAACTGAGGGAGTGGTCATGACGGTCGAAGGGCGAAAAACCCGAAAATCACAGGGGGCCTCCGGCGTATGCACTTCGACCAAAAAGGAGTTGGTCGAACGTGTGGTACAGCGGACAGGATACCCGAGGGTCATGGTGCTGCGTTGTGTTCAGGAGTTTCTGGACCAGATCGTCCGGGAACTGAAGAATGGCCACCGACTCGAGTTCCGGGATTTCGGCGTCTTTGAGTTGCACGAACGTGCCGCCCGCACCGCGCAGAACCCGCGCACACTGGAGAAAGTGGCTGTCCCGGCACGGAAGATCATCAAGTTCAAACCCGGGCTGGCGATCCGGACCATCCTGTCGTCCCAGAGCGCGGCCGCCACACTCACCGAAGTGAAACCGGCCCGCAAGCGTGCCACACCGATGTAGACCGGCAATTGATAAAATTTTCACAAGTTCCGCGTGGCCCGGGCAAGCCGTTGTCGCTTCATGAATAGGAGTACCACTCCTCCGACGCGACACACCTCTCTTGCTGTCCGGGGCCGAATCCTGTGTGGGCGGTCCCGGACGCTTTTTTGATGGGCCTCAGGCAAAGACCGTCACGAATCGAGAATCTGACGAGGTGCTGACCAGACCGCCGTTGATCGATGCGCGGGCGGGGAGTTTCGGTGCGGCGAAGGAAGAGCCGGTGGCCTGTCCCCGGATCAGAATATTGCCCAGCCTGCTGAACGCATCGATAAAACGGTCATCACCGTTCAAAAACCGGTTATCCACCGGATCAAGGCCGGCGGCGATCAGGCTGTTGGTCATCGACCCCATGACGCGAATCACATCGATCTGCCCCGTGCCGAATCGATCCGCGGCCGGGCCAGTGCCGCCAACCGCCGCGTCGGAGCCGAGGTCGGCCCCGGCCACGATCACGGCCCCAGAGAGCGACCCACCCACGAAGAGGGTGTCGATGTTCCTGGCGGCGAGCGTGCCCGACATCGTGTTGGTCACCTTGAACCCGCGAATCACGCCGGCGATATTGGCACCGAAGCCGGTGGTGGTCGAACCGACACTGATCGAGTTCACATTACCGAGAATGTCCCATCGCCCGGTGGCGGCCCCTCGGATGGTGACAGATGAGAGCACAGGCGCCGTACCGGATCCCGCGATGCTCAGGTCGGGGTCAAACCCGCCGCGGATCGTCAGACGATCCACGCGCGGAGCGACAAAGGCATCATCGCCACCGTCGAATGTCTGCCACAGCGCGGCGTCCAGCCGCGATATCGGCTGCTCCGATGACAGGCTGACATTGACCAGGTTGCGAACCTCGATCCGCGATGTGCGACCGCCGCCGCCGATGGACCAGGCGCTGTTGCTCACATCACGCAGTTCAATCCTTCCGACCGCGCCGGAGATCGAGATATCGCCGTTAATATCCACACGCGGGGCAATGATCAACCCGATCGGGCCATCGACGGTGATGCCACCAAGGGAGGCGAAGATAAAACTGTTGGGGGTCTCGATGTCGAGACGGGTCCGGGCGGTGGTGCCAGTCAGGACCAGAGAAAATGAACCGCCGCTGGAGATCAGTTCGCCCCGCCCGCCGCCACGAAGGTCGATTTTGATGAACGACGTGAACGACAGGAGCATCTGGAGATGAAGACTGCCGTTGCGACCGATGTCTCCAAAGTCATACGAGATGGTGACGCTGCCCGGCGCTTCGCCGGAGTTGTTGCTCGTAGTCTCTTCATCACCGCCGAAGACCACCCTGGCCAGCACCTTGTAATCACCGGCGGGGAGCGTGACACCGGGCTGCACCAAGCCGACAAGGTCGTGGGGCATCGGCACTTTGACCGAGGCCGTCGCTCGCCCGCCGGGGCGGAACGCGCTCTGTAGAGGCCTACGCGCGAACACAAAATCCCGGCTGTCGATCGTCGAGTCGCTGCTGAGCAGAAACTCGACCGACGCAGGACCTCGGAGTGTCTGATCACCGATGTTCTGAACCGTGGCCGACGCCGAGATCATCCGTTGCGCCAACGGCTTGGAAAAACTGACGGACGCGGAAACCGCTTCCATCGCCAGGTCACCGGCGAGCAGCGTGCGTGGTTCGAGTGCCTCAAACGGGTTGGTGAGCATGGCGTCAGCCGGTTCGGGGGGGGTCATGTGCATCTCTGAATGGATCGGTCGTGAACAGGTCTATCGGACACTCAACTCCGTGACGTGGAATACGCCAACTCGGAGCGACCGCCACGGAAGGGTACACCCGCACACCCCCACGCCTTCCCGCCGGTAGAGATTGTTCCACATGCCATACGCTCCCCGCGGGACACGGTTCAAGGAATTCATCCCGTCACCACGGTTCTGCCACACCCGCCCCGAACATGCTGAAGACACTCGTCGGATTCTTTCTATCTCTTGTCGGCGCGGGGATCATGCTCACCGGGGCGTGGATCGCCCTTTCCGCGCTGCTGGGCCTCTATCAAGCCGCCCTGCAAGACCCGCTCGGGCAGCCGGAAGGCACCGAGAAGGACGTCTCCGTCGCGATGCTCCGCGGCGTGTACATCGGCGCGGCGGGCATCGTCCCGTTCCTGATCGGCTCGGTGCTGTTGAAGACGGTCTTTTTCAGACGCCTCGCCAGACGCCGGCCCTGACTCAACTCACAGGCTCGAGCATCAGGAATCGGCCGTCCTCCGCGGTGAGAACCATCACACCGCCGATTTTGGCGTTGGCGGGCAGCGTCACCGCGGCGAAGAGCACATCGGAGGCGCTTCCTCCGATCATCAATCGTCCGATGACACCGTTGCCTGCGGCGATATCGTCCACATCGAGCAGAACACCGTTGACGGGGTTGACGCCCGCGGCGAACCTCGCCCTTTCGACATGACCTTTGACCTTGATATCGGCGATTGCTCCGGTCCCCCAGGAAACGGCCGAACCATCGCCATCGGAGATAGCGCCGAGTTGTTCGGCGGAGAAGGAGGCGCCGGCCGCCACTTCAAGGTTGACGACGGTTCCGACATCCACCTTGATGATGGAACCCGCCCACAGCGTCGCGAGTGTCGCCTGGACACAGGTGAAAGACGCAACGTTGCCGCTGGCGAGGAAGAGGCCGCCCTCGATGTTCCGCGCTTTCAAAGCCCCGACCTCACCGAGCACGATCATCTCGCCGCTGAAGACACCGCCGATGGTGGCGCTTCCGAGCGAGAGCCTGGGCGCGCCACCGCCCGACAGCGTTACGATCGCGGAGAAATCGCCCGCGCTCGTCAGGCGGAGCATCCACGGCGCATCGATGCGGCTGAGCCTGTCGGAGGTCAGATCGGGCCGATTCACATCCTCGACCCAGGACCAACTCGCGACCGTCATCGCCGCGATCGGTGAGACGGAAGCAAGCCGCATGTTGGCGACATGGCCCATTTTCAACGTCATCGCCGGCCCGGCGGATCCGATGCCCATGTCGAAGTCGGTGACGTCACGAACGCTGATCGATCCGAGCGTTCCCAGTATGTTCAGGCCGCCGGTCATGTTTGTCGTCGCCGCGTTGATGGATCTGAGCGATCCGTCCACCTCGATATCAAGCCCCAGGTCTGTCATGCGGTCACCGCCCTTTGTCGTGACGGCGAGCACGCTGGCGCCGCCGGTTCCCGACAGGCGAAGAACTGGCGTGTCGTCTCCCGGGCCGGAGAGGAACTCTCCGAACCCGCCCCCGCGAAGACTGAACGTGACGAGGGTGCCGTCGGCATCGGTGACAGAGAGCGCTGTGTTGCGGCGCGATCCCAGCGATCCGAAGACCAGCCGAAGATCCCAGGCACCTTGGATCATGGAGACGTTGTTGTCGTCGAACTCATCGCTGCCTTCAGGCAGGATCATCTCGGCGCCGGCTGCGTACACGCCCGGAGCGGGCGCATCACTTACCGAGATCTTGGCGGTAACGACCGCCGATGCCCCGGGCTTGAGTTTCATTCGCTTCTGCACGGTCGCAACAACACCGACGGGATCGACCGCGTCGGCGTTCGGCGCGAGAAACCGCACGGTCACAAGGCCGTTGAAGAGCTCATCACCCCCGTTCGCCACCGTCGCTGCCAGTGTCAGTTTATCGCCCGGTACGATAAACTCGGGAAGATTATTGACCATCGACACGGACAGGTCGGCGGCAAGGAGTTGGCGCTGCTCCAACGACTCGAAGTGATGACGCATGAGCGGTTCATCGGTCCCCGACTCGGCGGATTCAATGGCAGCGTTCCTTCTGGACAAGCGGCCGGTCAAACCGGACTCGCGCAACCCTTCCATCCATTGCACTCGGTCGGGCTGGAAAGAGCGAGAACTTTTCGGCTTGACGAACCCCCACCACACCCCGTACGTTGTGGTCCCGGCTGTCGCGCGAGCGGCGGGGGATATGTATACCCTGTGCCTCCCCGGTGGGGCTACAGAAAGGGACGCGGCGTTGACTCAGGGCACATTCCGATGGTTGGCAGGCTGGGCGAACCTGATCGCGCTGGTATGCGCTGTGGGCGGTGCCGATCCGGCGCTCGCTCAGACAGGAAAACTCAGCCCCGACATTCTTCAAGCGCCGCTCCTTTCGCCAGATCAAAAAACGCAGGTTGCCTCATTTGTGTCGGCCAACAGCAGGAACCTGTCGGGTAAAGCCGAAGCGATCAAAAAGGACCGCACGGCACTCCTCGAGCCGTTGCTCGGTACTCAGGCGGCCACACCATTCCGCCTCGAGTACAGCGCCCGCCTGGACCCGATTCTCACGCCGCTGGCGGAGCACGAGAACGAACTGATCGCGGTGAACGCGCTGGTCATCGCCGCGGAGCTGGCAACTCAGAGGATGGTGGACATCCTGAAAGCGTCGTCGGCCTCGACGAAACCATCGGTCAGATACCAATCCGCGTACGGGCTGCGGCGCACCTTCGAGGCGCTTCAGAACATGCCTTCGCCGACCATCCAACCCGGGCAGATCGAACTCGCGATCGACTTCATCGGGACACGCCTGAAAGCCGAGAACGATCCCCTGGTCATCGACGGTCTGGTCCGGGCCGCGCTCGAAGGGGCGAAACTTCCGAACCAGCGCTCCCGCGCGTTGGCGGTGATCGGGCGGGAGTGTGCGGCACTTTCCAAGGCGCTGCCACCGGCGTCCGTGCCGGACGCGATGCTCGACGCGATGCTCCGGGCAGGCGCGGGTGTGCGCGACCTCGTGAGCGATTCGGAGACCGGCCAGATCGATTCTCCGACGCTCGAGCAGGCTGCGAAACTAGGCGGTCAACTCGTCGCGCTCGCTGTTCGCGCCGCGGAAAGCCGCGCCATCACCGAAAAGGGCCGGCGAGAACTCTTCGCTCAGATCGCCGGGGTAGGCGAGTCGGTCGTGCTGTTGGCGGCCACCCGCAAGGACGGAAAGGACCGTCAATCCAAACGCTTCGGCGAGGACTTCCGAACGTCGGAAGCCCGATTTCTGGTCAACGCCAAGGACCTGCTCGGCGCGGGCGGACCTCTCGTAGGTGACCCGTTCAAACTGCCTCCCGGCGAGTTCCCGTTGAAGTAACTCGCGCCGGATCGAGTTCCGTCCTCGGGATTGGAGGAAGGGAAGGCGTGCTCAAACTCCTGTTGCCCGTCCTGCTCGTGGCGGCCCTCATCATCGCCGGGGCGATCGCCGATCGGCCCCGCCCCAGGGCGGACTTTGTCGCTGTGAACAACGGTGATGTGAGCACGCTCGACTTCACGCAGATGTCGTGGATGCAGGATTTTCGGGCGGCTAGGCTTCTCTTTGAAGGGTTGACAAAGTCCGACGTCTTCGACCCCGACTATTCAACCCTTCCCGCCGTTGCGGAGCGGTGGGAGGTCTCCGAGGACGGAAGGGAGTACACCTTTCACCTCCGCGAGGACGCACGGTGGTCCAACGGCGCGCCTGTCACGGCCGAAGATTTCCGCGCCGCGTGGCGGCGGATGCTCCTGCCCGAAAACGGCGCGGACTATGCGAAACTGTTTCGCCTGATCGAAGGGGCCGATGAGTTTTACAGGTGGCGGCTCGAGGCGCTGCGCGTGTTCGCACACGACCGTATCAACCTTTCCGCAGAGGACGCCGGACAGCGCGCCATGGAGTTGTGGCGAGACACTCTCTCACGGTTTGAATCCGTCGAAATCCGGGCACTCACACCGAGGACCCTGCGGGTGCGGCTGTCCAAGCCGGTCCCCTACTTCCTGTCTCTCACCGCCTTCCCGGCGTTTTTCCCTGTCCATGCCCCGACGCTGGCGGCCTACGAACGCATCGACCCTCGCACCGCCTCCGTCATCACCGACCCCGCGTGGTGCAAGCCCGGCTCGATCGTCGTGAACGGGCCTTTCACGCTGGCGCAATGGTCGTTCAAACGCGATATGCGATTCGAGAAGAACCCGGTATACTGGAACGCGGACTCCATCGCCCTTGACAGCATCTCGATGCCCACGATCGATAACGGCAACGCGGCGGTGCTTGCCTTCCGAACCGGCACGGTGGACTGGGTCAGCGATGTGCTCCCCGCGTACAGGGCCGACATGCTGGCGGCCAAGCGGGCCTATCTCGAACAACATCAAGCAATCGTCGAGCCGCTGAAGGCCGCGGGGGTGGACCCGGTGGAGATCGACCGCCGATTGCCCCCAGATCCACGGCTCAACATCCACTCGTTCCCCGCCTTCGGCACGTATTTCTACAACTTCAACTGCCGCCCCACGCTCCGCGACGGACGGCCCAACCCCTTCGCCGATCCTCGCGTGCGCCGGGCCTTCACCATGGCGATGGATAAGCAAACGCTGGTCAACGTCGTGCGCCGCAGTGGTGAGCCCGCCGCGACCAGCCTCATACCGCCGAGTTCACTCCCGGTGTACACCTCCCCGAAGGGATTGCCCTACAACCCCGCCGCGGCACGGGCACTTCTCGCCGAGGCCGGCTACGCGGACCCGAAGAAGTTCCCGACCGTGGAACTTCTCTTCAACAGCGACGGAGGCCACGAGCTGATCGCGCAGTCGGTGGCCAAGGATTGGGAGCGGAACCTGGGCGTGAGCGTGTCGCTGTCGCAGAAGGAAGTCCGGACCTTTCGTGAGCAGGTCAAGAGCGGAGATTTCATGGTCTCCCGCGGCACATGGTTCGGGGACTACGGCGACCCCACCACCTTCCTCGATATCAGCCGCGAGGATGACGGCAACAACGACCGCGGATACGCCAACCCCGAGTTTGAGGGCCTGATGGACGCGGCATCCGAAGAAACTGATCCCGTGAAGCGGTTGCGGCTGCTCGAGCGGGCCGAGACGATTCTCATGGAACGAGATGTTCCCATGGCCCCGATCTTTCACTACGTCCAGATCTACCTCTTCGACCCTCACACAGTGTCGGGCATCACGCCGCACCCGCGGCAGGAGCAATGCCTTTACCTCGTCGACATGCTGGGGGATGGGAAGGGGACCGATGTGCCACGGATGATGGGCGCTGAGAGCAAGTAGCAGCCATTCCCTCGCGCGAGACTGTCGCGTGGTTTGTGCGCCGGGACGCTCGGGAGGAGCGTGGCATCGGGCTTTCGCCCGGTGAGCGAGTTGAGTTCAAAGCGATCCGTCCGGGACGGTCGGGGGCACGATGGTACGGGATTTCGCCCCGTACAGTGCTGCATCGGACTCCTGCTGAACATCCTCGGACGTGCATCCCTCGAGCCGGCATCAGTCGCGGAAGGTCCGCCGCGGGCCCCGCACTCCGACCGCCGCCTCTTCGATTCGCACGGACGGTCCATCCGTGACCTTCGACTGTCGATCACGGATCGGTGCAACTTCAGATGCGTGTACTGCATGGAGCCCGACGTGAAGTTCGCCCCCCGGAACGAACTGCTGACGGTGCCGGAGCTGGTGCGGGTAGCGTCGGTGTGCGTCGGGCTGGGAGTGGACAAGGTGCGGCTGACCGGCGGCGAACCGACGCTGCACCCGTCTTTGACTCACATCATCCGCGGCGTTGCCGCTCTCGGAGTTCCGGATGTGGCCCTGACCACCAACGGATCACGGATGGACGCGGCCGTGCTCGATGAGTGGAAGCAGGCCGGGCTTTCCCGGATCACGATCAGCATCGACAGCCTTGACGAAGGCAGGTTCGCCGCGGTGACGCGCTCAACAACCCGGGCGGCGGACGTGGCCGAGGCGGTGCGGGCCGCGAAACGTGCGGGGTTTTCACCGGTCAAGATCAACGCGGTGGCGATGCGCGGCGTGAACGAAACGGATCTGCCGGAACTGGCCGCCCTCGCCCGCGACCTCGACATCGAGGCCCGGTTCATCGAGTTCATGCCCCTGGACTCGGGCCGGGCGTGGGACCCTGGGAAACTCATGCCCGCCGATGAGATCATCGCACGCATCGGTGCTCGATTTCCCCTGGTGCCACTGGGACGGGATGAGCCATCCAGCACCTCGCTCACATTCACCTTCGCCGATGGTTCTCCGGGGCGGATCGGGATCATCGCTCCCGTTACTCGGCCCTTCTGCGGCGCGTGCAGCCGCCTGCGCATCACGGCGGACGGAAAGGTGAGGCCGTGCCTGTTCAGCCTGCGGGAATGGGACCTGCGTCCTCTGTTGCGAGGCGGAGCGGGCGACCGCGAGATCGGCGACTATCTCATCGACGCGACGTGGACCAAACAGGCCGGCCACGGGATCACCGCGCCCGGTTTCGAGCAGCCGCAACGCCCCATGTCCTCCATCGGCGGTTAAATTCCTTCGCTCTGAATCGGACAACGGTGGTTCTGTCGTAATACACTGGGCCATTGCGCCGCGATGCCGCGGCGGTACGGAGCCACACTTCGATGTCTCAAGCCGATCTTCGCCTGCCGCAACTTCGCCCCCTCGGCGCGACGATGCGCCGGGACGCGTGGTGGATGCAGCCCGCGCTGACGTTTCTTGGTTTGATGGCCTTCATCGTCTACTCGACGTGGGCGGCCTTTCAAGGGAACCATTACTGGTACAACGGCGGCGGGGCGGACTACCTCAGCCCCTTCTACTCGCCCGAAATTTTCGGTCAATCTCCGCACGCCTGGTTCGGCCCACCGCCGGAGTGGTTGATGAAGATATGGCCGGCGTTCATTCCCTTCTCGCCTGCCCTGCTCATCCTGTGGGCGCCGGGCGGGTTCCGGTTCACCTGCTATTACTACCGGGGGGCATACTACAAGGCCTTCTGGGCCGACCCTCTCAGTTGCGCGGTGGGCGAGCCGGGATTCCGCGGCAAGAAGTACCGTGGCGAAGAGAAGTTCCCACTCATCATCCAGAATGTCCACCGGTACTTCCTCTATCTGGCGATGGCCTTCCTGATTCTGCTGGCGTGGGACGCGTTCAAGGCCTTTTTCTTCACGGGAGATGACGGGAGCCGCCGCTTCGGCATCGCCGTGGGATCGCTCATCCTGACAGTCAACCCGATCCTGCTGGGCGGGTACACGCTGGGGTGCCATTCGTTGCGGCACATCATCGGCGGAAGGAAGGACTGCGTCTCTTCCAACGCCGCCGGGCACGCCTGCTACAACGGGGTCAGTTGCCTGAACCGCAAGCACATGCTCTTCGCGTGGATGAGCCTTTTCTGGGTAGGTTTCACCGACCTCTACGTCCGGCTGTGCTCGATGGGCGTCTGGAGCGACTTCCGGATCCTGTAGAACTGCCTCGATTCAAGATCGGCCGAACCGCCCATCGCCGCCCACCACGACTCGGAGAAACAGCGTGACACCCTACGAGACATTTGAACACGACGTGATTGTCATCGGAGCCGGCGGAGCCGGCCTCCGCGCCGCTATCGAGGCATCCCGCGCGGGGTGCAAGGTCGCCCTCATCTGCAAGAGTCTGCTGGGCAAGGCCCACACCGTCATGGCCGAGGGAGGAATGGCCGCGGCGATGGCCAACGTCGATGACCGCGACAACTGGCGCGTTCACTTCGCCGACACGATGCGCGGCGGTCAATACCTGAACAACCCGCGCATGGCCGAACTGCACGCCAAGCAGGCTCCCGAGCGCGTCCATGAACTGGAGGCATGGGGCGCTGTCTTCGACCGCACCAAGGACGGCCGCATCCTGCAGCGCAACTTCGGCGGCCACCGCTACCCGCGTCTGGCCCACGTCGGCGACCGCACGGGCCTCGAACTCATCCGAACGCTCCAGGACAAGGGCGTTCACTCCGGCATCGATGTGTACATGGAGATGACGGTCCACAGCCTCCTGCTCGGCCCTTCACCTCTCCCCGGACATGCGTACGACAAGTGGTTCTCCATGCCCTCCGCCGAGTCGGCTCGATCCAGGCGCGTGATCGGGTGCTTCGGGTACGACCGCGAACTCGGGCGGTTCCGCGTGTGGAAGGCCAAGGCCGTCGTCCTGGCCACCGGCGGCATCGGACGAGCCTTCAAGATCACCAGCAACTCGTGGGAATACACGGGGGATGGCCATGCGCTGGCCTACGCCGCCGGGGCCGACCTGATGGACATGGAGTTCGTGCAGTTCCACCCCACGGGGATGGTCTGGCCCCCCAGCGTGCGTGGCATCCTCGTGACCGAGGGGGTGCGCGGGGAGGGCGGGCGTCTGCTCAACAACAAGGGCGAACGCTTCATGTTCAACGACATCCCCGACAACTACAAGAACCAGACCGCCAAGGATGTCGAGGAGGGGTGGAGGTACGTGACCGGCGACAAGAGCGCCATGCGTCCGCCGGAACTCCTCACCCGCGATCACGTCGCTCGCTGCATCAACAAGGAAGTCAAGGCGGGGCGGGGTTCTCCCCACGGCGGCGTCTACCTCGATATCGCATGGATCAAAGAGAAACTCCCCAACGCCGCCGAGCACATCAAGAAAAAACTCCCGAGCATGTACCACCAGTTCATCACGCTCGCGGGGGTTGACATTACCAGGGAACCGATGGAAGTCGGCCCGACGACCCACTATGTCATGGGCGGCGTGCGTGTGGATGGGGACACGCAGATGAGCACCGTGCCGGGCCTCTTCGCCGCGGGCGAGGTCGCCGCCGGTCTGCACGGGGCCAACCGCCTCGGCGGCAACTCCCTCAGCGACCTTCTGGTCTTCGGCAAACTCGCGGGCGAGTACGCCGCAACGTTCGCCAAGGACGTGCCCGCGGTCGAGCCCGACCAATCTCAGATCGACGATGCGGCCCGGCGCGCCCTCGATCCGTTCGAGCGGGGCGGAAGCGGCGAGGGGGCGTACAAGGTGCAGTACGACCTGCAGGACACAATGCAGGCAAACGTTGGCATCGTCCGGGTTGAGAAGGAAATGGCCGCGGCCGTGGACGAACTGGCCAAACTCCGGGCCCGGGCCGCGAAGGTCGGCGTGCCCGGCAACCGCGAGTACAACCCCGGCTGGCACACGGCGATGGACCTGCACAACCTGCTGCTGGTCTCCGAGGCCGTGGCCCGCTCGGCGCTGGAGCGGCGTGAGAGCCGCGGAGCCCAGTTCCGCGAGGATTACCCGGACAAGAGCGAGGAATGCGCGAAGTTCAACGTCGTCTGCCGCAAGGCCGAGGACGGGTCGATGCGCATCATCCGTGAATCCATCCGCCCGCTCACGGCGGAGCAGAAGCAGGTGATCGAGGAGAACAAGTAGTTTCAGGACGGATCAGGACTCACCCATGCCCACCGCCACCTTCCGTATACACCGAGGCGACCAGAAGGCCGCCGAGTTCCGCGACTACACCACCGAGATCACCACCGGCATGGTGGTTCTTGACGCCGTTCACCAGATCCAGGCCGAGCAGGCACACGACCTCGCCTGCCGCTGGAACTGCAAGGCCGGCAAGTGCGGCAGTTGCTCAGCCGAAATCAACGGCAAGCCGGCCCTCATGTGCATGACGCGGTTGGACCAGATCGACCTTTCCCAGCCTGTGACGGTCGAACCGATGAAGTCCTTCCCCCTCATCCGCGACCTTGTCACCGATGTCTCGTGGAACTACCGGGTCAAGAAGAAGATCAAGCCCTTCCAACCCCGCAAGCCCGATGCCCCCGACGGCACCTGGCGTATGCAGCAGGCCGATGTGGACCGCGTGCAGGAATACCGCAAGTGCATCGAGTGTTTCCTGTGCCAGGACGTCTGCCACGTCCTTCGGGACCACCACAAGCACGAGGAGTTCATCGGCCCGAGGTTCCTCGTCTACGCCGCGGCGTTGGAGATGCACCCGCTCGACACAGCCGACCGGCTGTCGGACCTCAAGAACGAGCACGGCATCGGATTTTGCAATATCACCAAGTGCTGCACGAAGGTGTGCCCCGAGCACATCACCATCACCGACAACGCCATCATACCGCTCAAGGAGCGCGTGGTCGATGAGTTCTACGACCCGCTGACCAGGCTCTTCAGGATTTTCAAACCCAAGAAGGGTTGAGACGATCGAGCGACCTGCTCGGTGCCTGTTTGGAATCCGCTGGGTTCGTGCCGTTCAAACAGCGATTCCTCGAACCCTTCCCGACCACCTGCGAACAGGTACACGTTACGCACCCGCCCATTCGGGCCGATGGAGAGTTATCACATGCTCATGCTTCGTGCGACCGTCATCGCGGCTTTATTTTCAGTCTCATGGACCGCCCCCGCGCAGGAGATTCCCGCGACGGTTCATGATCAGGACGGTTGTCATTCCGGGGTGTGCGATGCGGGGTGCACAATATTGATGCGCCCCGAACCCCGAGGCGTCTGGCGAGACCGCCGCTGGCCCGGCGGCATCGTTCCATATTCCTTCGGCACGGATGCCACCACAACGCAGCAGAACCAGACCCGTGCCGCGATGGACGTGATCCAGTCGTGGGTGAATGTGACCTTTGTCCCACGCACGACCGAAGCGGACTTTGTCAACATCATCCCCGCGACCGGCAACTATTCCTTCGTCGGTCGCGTGGGAGGTTCGCAGGAACTGGGGATGTTCAACTGGGGGACCCAGGCGATCCTGATCCACGAACTCATGCACGCGCTGGGCGTTTGGCACGAGCAGAGCCGATCCGACCGCAACATGTTCGTGGAAGTGAACTACCCGGCGATCCAATCGGGCCGGGAGCACAACTTCAACTCCTACGCGACCGAGCCCCTGGCCGGGCACTACGACTTCGACTCGGTGATGCACTACGGCCCCACGGGCTTCAGCATCAACGGCGATCGGACCATCAAGGTCCGACGCTCCTACGCCCGCGAGTATGCCTACGCCATCGGCCAGCGCACGGGCATGAGCAACGGCGACATCTGGACTCTCACCACCATGTACGGCGGAGATCCGCCGGCACGCAACTTTTCTCTCGCCACGCCCGCCGACGCCTCGGCGGTCGGAACCGTGTGGGCACCGACCTTCTCGTGGGCCGCATCGCAGGGGGCCACTCAATACACTCTCAAAATTGATGATGACCCGGCCTTCGGCTCGCCCGAGATCAACATCAACACGACCGCCACCACCTACACCCGCACGACGCCGCTCACCCCGAGGAAACTTTACTACTGGACCGTGACCAGCAGCAACGCCCGGGGCACGGGCAAACCCTTCCCAACGGCTTCTCGCAGTTTCTATACCGACTCGACCCTGCCCGCCATTCTCTATGTGGATGCCTCGGCCCCGGCGGGGGGTGATGGGCGCTCCTGGACCGGCGCGTTCCGTGACCTGCAGGATGCGCTCGGGCTTGCCTCGGCCTTCGGCGGCCCGGTCGATGAAGTCCGTGTCGCAAGGGGCACCTACAAACCCGACCGCGGCACCGGGAACCGCAACGCCACGTTCTGGCTCGCGAGCGGTGTCACGGTTCGGGGCGGTTACGCCGGTCGTGCCTCCGCGACGCCGGACGTGAACGATCCGAACCTTCATCCCACGATCCTGACCGGCGACCTCTCCGGCAACGACGGCGCGAACTTCAGCGGCATGGGCGACAACGCCTACAACGTTGTCACCGGCAGTTTCCTCGATTCGACCGCTGTGCTCGAGAACATCACGATCCGTGCCGGTAACGCCAACTCGGGCACCTTCCCCCGATCCCGGGGCGGGGCCATCCAGATCGACGATGGCGACCCGACCTTCCGCGGCTGCATCATCGAGAACTCACAGAGCACCAATCTTTACGGCGGGATCAGCATTTCGTTCGGCGCGACACCCAGTTTCTACAACTGCGTTCTGCGGAACATGCGCACCACCGGGGCGGACCCCAACGGCACCGGAGGGTTGGTGGGTGTCCGCCACAAATCGACCACACTCTTTTCCGCCTGCGAGTTCACGGGCGGCAATGCCCGGCAGGGTGCCGCGGCCTATGTCTTCGACGCACCGGTGACGTTTCACAACTGCATCGTACGACAGAACACGTCCACGGTTGTCGGCGGTGTACTCCACGCGGCGGCGAACGGCGAACTCACGCTGCTGAACACGTCCACGTTCGCCAACAACACGCCCGCGGGAGGGGCCTTGCTCCGTGCCGATGCGGCTTCGCTCATCACCGTGACGAACTCCGTCCTCTGGGGCGATTCACCCGCGGAGATTGCCGCCGACGCCGCGGCGACGGTGAACGTGACGTATTCGATGGTCCAGGGCGGAAGCGCCGGGACGGGCAACCTCTCGTCCGATCCGATGTACGCCTCGCCGACGACCGGCGATCTCTCGCTGCGTCCCGGGTCACCCGCGATCGATTCGGGATCGAACCCGGTGGTGCTGGCCGCGGGCCTCACGACCGACTTCACGGGTGAACCGCGCCGTGCTGATGATCCGGACATTTCTGACACCGGGCTGGGGTCGGCCCCCATCGTGGACCGGGGCGCGTACGAGCGTCAGCCCCCATGCCCCGCTGATATCAATATCGACGGCGCTGTGGACGGCTCTGATGTGGAGGCCTTCTTCGCGGCGTGGGAGAGCGCCCATCCGCTCGGTGACTTCAACCAGGACGGGGGCGTGGACGGGGGTGATGTCGAGGCGTTTTTCCTCCGCTGGGAGTCCGGTTGCTGAAAGCCGCTCGGCCGTACGCTCTCCGGCACATGCCGCCCGTTTCATCGCAGACGTCCGACGATATTCCCTTCGAACTTCCACGAGCATCCCCGGCCGCTCAGCGGCGCGCCGGAGCCTTGCTCGACGCCCTGCGAGAGCACTATCCGGCTGCTCATTGCGAACTGAACTATTCGAATCCTCACGAACTGCTCGTGGCGACCATTCTCTCTGCCCAGGCGACCGATGCGGGTGTGAACAAAGCCACGCCAGCCCTCTTTTCACGCTTCCCCACGCCGGCGGATTATGCGCGATCCACACCGGAGGAAATCGAGCCGTACATCCGCACCATCGGGCTGTTTCGGAACAAGGCAAAGTCGGTCCACGCCGCGATGACGGCTGTGGTTGAGCGTTTCGGCGGTGTTGTGCCGCGAACGATGGGGGAACTGCTGTCTCTGCGGGGTGTGGCCCGCAAGACCGCGAACGTGGTGTTGGGCAACGCCTATGGCATCAACTGCGGGTTCGTAGTTGACACGCACATCGAACGACTCTCCGGGCGATTCGGTCTGGTCCCGCCCGGCACGACCGTGGCGATGATCGAGCGGCACCTGATGTCGCTCTTCCCCCGTGAAACCTGGTGCGAGGTTTCTCACATGCTCATCTGGCATGGACGCAGGGCTTGCACAGCCCGAGGATCGGCTTGTGCCGACCACCCGATCTGCCGCAAGTTCGGAACATGTTGTGAACTCCGGCACAAGTAACCCACCCCACACCCGCTGGATTTTGACTCAACCCGCCCGTTTTCAAACACCCCGTCGAGGGTCGGCACAACCCTGCGAATCCGTACCAGAACACCTTCCAAGAGTGAACGTACCCTAGAGACAGGCCTCCGGCACCAACCGGCCTGCTGATGACTCCCAGCCAAACCCCAACCCAATCCGATGAAATCACACCGATCCCGGTCGTGGGCTCGAGCGATGCCGCGATCACGGGCGGCCCGGATCCGCGAGATGCGTTGACTGCCTTTCTGCGTCAACTCCTTGAACTTCAATGCGGGCTGGTCGGCGGGGCGGCTGGTGTTGTGTTTCTCAATCATGGACCGGGGAACAGCCCCGCCATCGCGGCGACCTACCACGCCCCTTCCTGCGAACGACTGACCGAAGGAACCGACCCGTTAGGACCGGCAACGCTTCCACGGCTCGAGCGGCTCTCCTCGCAGACGGCAGGCACGATTGAATCCATCACGCTCGCCCGCCCGGGTCGCGGGATGTACGGCGAAGAACTCCGCCTCCGTGCGCTCTCGGCTCCCCTGGCCGCCGATGGACGGATCGAAGGAACGTGCATCGTCCTCACTCCAGCGCCGGGGCGTCAAACAACGCCTCCGGATTCGGATGCACTCCGCCTCATCGAACTCGCGGCGGCACGCTTCGAGACATTCCTTTGGCGGCAGCAGTGCTTCGCCGAGGCCGAGCAGAAACTCATGCTCCGCGAAACCGTCGAGTTGCTCGACGCCTCGCAACAGGGCGGCACCGCCGCGGCCATGGGGTCAATCCTGTGCCAGGAACTCAAGCGTCGATTCGGCGCGACGCGGGTCTCGATCGGACTTGTTCAGCGAGATTTCATCCGTCTTGTCGCCGTGAGCGGGGCTGACCAGATCGACCGTAACGCCGCCGCCGTCGAGGCCATCGAGGCCGCGATGGAAGAGTCCGCGGCCCAGGACTGCGAGATCGTCTTCCCTGTCCCGCCGGGGACCGATGCCGACCCCGCCCAACGCCGCGTCACCCGCGCCCACGAAGATCTCTCTCGCCGTTTCGGACCTGCGGCGATGCTCAGCCTCCCGCTCCGTGTCGAGGGCGATCTGGTCGGGGTGGCGCTGCTCGAACGTGAGGCCGACCAACCATTCCCGCTCGGGGCCGCGGCCCTCCTGCGTCTTGTCGCGGAGACCATCGGCCCCGCCCTGTGGACCCGACGCCTCGCCGATCGGGGCATCTGGGCCGTTTCCCGCGACCGCACCCGGGAACTTGCGGTGGAACTCGTCGGACCCCGTCATACCGGGATGAAACTCATCGGCGCGATCATCGCCCTCGCCTTTCTCGGCGCTGCGGTCATCCCGATCCCATCGCGCGTCAGCGCCCACGCCGAAGTACGACCCGCCGCGGCACGCACCATCGTGCCGCCGTTCACCGGCTTCCTCGCCGCCGTTTCGGTCAAGCCCGGCGACCATGTGTCAGAAGGCCAGGTGCTGGCGGAAATGGATGTCAGCGAGGTGCAACTCCAACTGGCGCAGGCCGCCAGTGACCGCGCCAGCCTGACCACCCAGCAGACCGAGTCGCTCAACCGGGGCGAACTGGCAAAGGCCAAGCAGTTGGAATACGACGCCGCCAAGGCCCACGCCGTCATGCAGCAGGCGGAAGGCTATCTTCGCAACGCTCAGATTCGTTCGCCCATCAATGGTGTCGTCGGCAAGGGCGACCTGGAGCAGTTCGTTCGTGCCAAAGTCGAACCGACTCAGCCCCTCTTCGAGATCGTGACCGATGCCAACATCTGCGTCGCGTATGTGGACGAGCGTGACATTCAGCGGGTATCCAAGGGACAGTCGGGCCGCTTCGTCAGCCGCGCACTCCCCGATGACAAGCTCCCCGTGCGGGTCGTCCGTATCACGCCCGTCGCCGAGCCGCGTCAGGGCACCAACTCCTACGAGGTCGAACTCGAATCAACCGAGCAGGGCGGAGCCTGGCGCACCCTCCGCCCGGGCATGACCGGGAAGACAAAACTCGACGACGGATGGACCACCACGCTGGCCACGCTCCTGCGGCCGATCGTGGACGAACTCCGCCTTCGGTGGTGGTGGTGACATGCTCGGACTGGTCAGGCCCGACATCACCTCCTCGTTCAGCGACCTGTGGTACCGCGTCGGGCCCGCCTCGCCGCGGCTCTCGCCGCACGCACGCATCACACAGCAGCGCACAGGCCGCGATGCGGTCTACATCGTAGAAGATCCCGCGGGCGGAGACTTCTACCGCCTGAGCGCCGCGGCGTACTTCTTTGTCGGCCTGCTCGACGGCCGCCGCACCGTGAACGACGCCTGGGACGCGTGCAACGCCCAACTCGGCGACAGCGCCCCCACCCAGCGAGAGTGCATCGATCTGCTCAGCAAACTCCAGTATTTCGGGCTGCTGGCCGGGGACATGCCGTTGGCCGCCGATATGATCGAACGCCGCCACCGCGATGCGGCCCGCAAGAGGCGGCGGCGGCGTACCGGCTCGGGCATGTCGCTGGTCATCCCGCTCTACAACCCCGAACGTCTCCTGGAGCGATCCCGGCACCTCTTCGCTCCGGCGTTCACGGTGTGGGGGTTCTCGCTCTGGCTGGGGATTGTGCTTGTCGCGCTCGGTTACGCGTTCGTCAACCGCGCGGCCCTCTTCAGCAGTCTCAACGGCGTGCTCGACCCGTCCAACCTGCTCGCCATCTCCGTGGTCTTCATCATCCTTCGCGCGTGGCACGAGTTCGGCCACGGCGCGGCATGCAAGGCCATGGGCGGGCGCTGCACCGAGATGGGCCTCATGCTCGTGGCCTTTGTCCTCCCCTTCCCCTACTGCGACACCTCCAGCGCCTGGCGCTTCCCCGAGGTGCGCAAGCGCGTGATCGTCTCCGCGGGGGGCATGTACTTCGAGACGTTCCTCGCCGCCATCGCGACCATCGTCTGGGCGCACACCTCCGACGAGGCCCACACCGTCCGCACGCTCGCGTACAACGTCATGTTCATCTCGGGCGTCACCACGCTCCTGTTCAACGCCAACCCCCTCATGCGGTACGACGGGTATTACATCCTGTCCGACCTGACCGGCACGCCGAACCTCGCCCAGCGCGGCGCGGAGTTGACGAAGTTCCTGCTGAACCGGCACATCTTCAAAGCCGCATCGGCGAAGCCGCCCTCCGTCCGAGATCCCGCCGAGTTCTGGCTACTTCTCACCTACAACCTGCTCGCCTTCCCGTACCGCCTGTTCATCAGTTTCGGGATCGTCCTGTTTCTCTGGAGCGATGAACGCTCCTTCACGCTCGGCGCGGTGCTCGCCGTCGCCGCCGCCGCGGTCTGGATCGTCTGGCCGCTGCTGCGTGCGATCGGGTTCCTCGCCGTCTCTCCGCAACTCCTCGGACGACGGGCGCGGGCCGTGTGCATCTGCGCCGGCGCGGCGGGCATCGTCTTGCTCCCGCTCGGAATCGTCCCCGTCCCAAGCGCCGCGTACGCACCGGGCGTGCTCGAAGCGCGACAGCGCGAGCCGATCCGCCCGCTCGAGGACGGCTTCATCAGCGCCGTGCTGGTCGAAGAGGGGGATCGAGTTGAGGCCGGCCAGACCATCGCCACGCTGAGCAACCCGGGGATCATCGCCGACCTCGCCAGGGCCGAGGCGGACTTCGGCAAGGCCCAATCCTTCAGCCACATCGCCGCGAGCGGACTGCCCGGCGAGCAGGCCATCGCTCGGATCAGACTCGAGCAGGCCGCCAAGTCGCTCGAACGGGCGAGGGCTCGTGCCGATGGGCTTTCCATCCGGGCCGGCGGGCCGGGCATCATCGCACCCGCGCCGTTCGCATCGCGCCGACTCCGCGACCTTCCCGGATACTTCGTGACACGCGGAACGCTGCTGGGTCTCATCGCTTCCACCGATGACCTGGTGCTCCGCGCTGTCGTGGGTGACAGGGACCACGCGTTCATTTTCGACAACCGCTCCGCCCCCCCCACCGCCTCGCTCAGGGTCAGAGGCGATGCCGGATCGGTCGTCCCCGCCGAGATCACACGAGTTGTTCCCGTCGGATCCCGAGAACTGGCCGATGCTTCCCTCTCCACCGATGCGGGGGGCAACATCGTGCTTGATCCGCGAGACCCGGAGCGACGTACCACTCTCACGCCCCAGTTCCTCGTTGAACTGCGGCCGCGGACCCTCTCACCCGCCTGGCAGCCCGGACTCCGAGGCAACGTGCGCTTCGAGTTGCCCCACCGCCCACTTCTCTCCCAGTGGTGGCGGCGGTTCCAGCAGTACGTGGACGACCGTGTGAGGGCATGAACACCGCACGACCCAACATCTCTCCGGTCGCGTGGCTCCAATCCGCGGCGTCCAACAACGACAGGCTCTGGCCCGCGCTCGCACGCCCGTGGAAACGCCGGCCGACGGCAACGGGTTTTGACCTGCTCGGCGAGCGTTTCGGTGCCTATCGCGCATCCCGAGCCGCGAAACGTCTTCCGTGGTTGCAGGCCCTCGCCATCATCGACCGTGCGGCGGAACTACGGCATCATTCCGAGGCTGCACTCGATGAAAACATCGCGCAAGCCCGTCAAGCGTCCATCGTTTCAAGGGATGATCCGGAAACGCTCGCCCTCGCTTTCTCGGTCGGGTACGAAGTGATCCGTCGTGAGATCGGGCTTTCGCTCCACCCGGAGCAAGTCCTCGGCGCGATCGTGCTTGCCCAGGGGGCGTGCGCCGAACTCGCCACCGGCGAGGGCAAGACCGTCACCGCGATCCTGCCCGCGGCGATCGACGGATGGAGCGGAAGAGGCGTCCACATCATCACCGTCAACGATTACCTCGCCCGGCGCGATGCCCAAACCACCGAACCGGCCTACCGCCGCATGGGCCTCAGCGTCGGCGTCATCCAGGAGACGACATCCAACGAAGGCCGGCGAAGGGCGTACGCCGCGGACATCACGTTCGCCGCGGACAAGCAGGTTATCTTCGACCATCTGCGCGACCGGCTGGCATCCCCGCTTGAAACCCGTCTCTCGGGCCTGCTGCTCGACACGCTCGCACCCGCCGGCCCGGGCGCGCCGGGAGCATCCTGGATCGACCGCGTGGTGCAGCGCGGACTGCACTCGGCGATCGTGGACGAGGCGGACAGCGTTCTCATCGATGAGGCCGTCACTCCCGCGATCATTGCCCAGCCCGTCCCCGGCGGCGAGCAGGTCAGTCGCCACTTTGTGCTCGCCGCGGAACTGGCCAGAACGTTCACACCCGGCGTTGAGTACCTGGCCGATCATCGGCTGCGACGGGTGACAATCACCGATGCGGGTCGGGCCAGGCTCGCAGAGACCGCCAGGGCGCTCCCGGCATTCTGGGCCGGACCTCGCCGACGCGAGGAACTCATGCTCCAGGCCTTGACCGCGCGCGAACTCTACCAGCGGGGCGTGGATTACATCGTGAACGACAAGCAGGAAGTCCTGATCGTGGACCGCTCCACCGGGCGCGTGCTGCCGGGGCGGCAATGGCAACTGGGCCTGCACCAGTCGGTCGAGGCAAAGGAAGGCGTCCCCATCAAGGCCGAGAACCTCGTGGCGGCTCGCACCAGTTATCAGGGATTCTTCCAGCGCTACCGCCGACTCGCGGGTATGACGGGCACCGCCCGCGAGGTCGCCCCTGAACTGTGGCGGTGGTACCGCCTGCCCGTGGTGCGCATCCCCACGCACAAGCCCGTCATCCGCACCAACGCCCCCGACAAGGTCTTCGACACAGAGGAGGCGAAGATGGCCGCCGCGGCCCGTCGCGCCGCAGAGGCCCACCGCCAAGGTCGCCCCGTGCTCGTGGGGACTTGGAGCGTGCTCGCTTCTGAACGCATCGGGCGGATGCTGCTCGAGCAGGGAATCGAGGCGAACGTCCTCAACGCGACCCGAGAAGCCGAGGAGGCAGCGATGATCGAACGGGCGGGCAACCCCGGCGCGATCACCGTGGCGACCAACATGGCCGGCCGAGGCACCGACATTCGACTGACGAAAGAATCGCGCGAAGCGGGCGGCCTGCTCGTCATCGCCACCGAGCGGCACGACGAAAAACGCGTGGACCGGCAACTGGCCGGCCGCGCGGGGCGGCAGGGCGATCCGGGAGGTGTCGAAGTCTTCACCTCGCTCGAAGACCACCTGATCGCCGAGTCCGGACTGCGACCGTTGGTGTGGCTGGTCCGGCGGTCATCCGGGCCGGTACGGCGATTCGCGGCACGGGTGTTATGGTCGATGGCGCAAACGACCGCCGGCCGCCGGTGGGCCGTGGTTCGTGGCGAAGTCTCGAAATCCGATGCCTGGCTCGATATGGCGATGCACTGGCGCACGCGTTGAACCGCACGTCCACAACGGCCTTTACCTCCACGCGGGGGATTCCGCGGGGTGCAGTTCCTTCCACAACCTTTCCAATAGTTCACCCAAACCCATCCTCGCAGCGCCGCTGATGACCAGGACATCCTTGTCCGCACGGAGGCCCAGTTCGCGACAGAGCCTGTTGACAACCGCCGCGGCTTCCGCCGGATCGGTGAAGAGGTCGAGTTTGTTCAGAACGATGATCTCACGCTTCTCCGCGAGGTGGCTCGAATAACCGGCCAGTTCGCCCCTGACCACGCGGTAGTTCTCCGCCGGGTCACTGCCGTCTTCCGGTTGGGCGTCAAGGAGGTGAAGCAGGATCCGCGTCCGCTCGATGTGTCGGAGAAAGTCGTGCCCCAGCCCCGCGCCCTGCGCGGCGCCCTCGATCAGGCCGGGAATATCGGCCAGCACGATCCGCCGAGAGAGATCAAGTTCGGCAACACCCAGCTGGGGTGAGAGCGTCGTGAAAGGGTAGTTGGCGATCTTCGGAGTCGCCGCCGTCAACGCGGCCAGAAGCGTGCTTTTACCCGCGTTGGGTTTGCCGACGATGCCGACATCCGCGATCAGTTTGAGTTCGAGACGCAGGCGTCGTTCCTCGCCCGGCTCGCCTGGCTCCGCCGTGCGGGGAGTCTGATGCGTCGAGGTCTTGAAGTGCTCGTTGCCCCACCCGCCGCGGCCTCCCTTGGCGATGACAAATCGTTCACCCGCCTTCAAATCATGGATGAGTTCGCCGCTGTCTGCATCAAACACCAGTGTGCCCGGAGGCAGGGGGATCAGCAAATCCTCCCCCGCCGCGCCGCTGCACTGCTTGGCCCCGCCCCCCTCACCGTTCTTCGCCGCCCAGACCCGCTGGAAGCGCAGGTCATACAGCGTGCTCATCCCCTCTTCGGCGACGAAGAGAACGCAACCGCCATCCCCTCCGTTGCCGCCGTTTGGCCCGCCCTTGGGTTCGTACTTCTCGCGCCGGAACGATACCTTGCCGTTCCCTCCCGAACCCGCGCGAACCGTGATGATTGCCTGATCGACGAACACGCGGAAGGGTAGGGACCGCGCCGCCCGATCGCTCGCTACGCCGCGCGAGCCAACTGACCGCTCGTGATCCTCGTGAAGAGTCGCTCACGATCGACCGCGTGCGCGAAACGAGTGAATGTCGCCGCCATCCGCACCGGACCCGGTTCGCTGTCGTCGATCCAGACGATGTTGCCGAAGGCCCGGACGGTCCTGGCGGACTCATCGTCCTTGCCGGGGAACTCGAACTTGATCTCCACCGCTGTGCCCAGGTCGATTGGCTGATCCAACTCGAACTGCACCCCCCCTTCGCTTACATCGTAACAATGACCCTCACGCTCCTGGCGAGCGCCGAGGCGAACCGTCACAGGCGTATACATCGGGGGCAGTACAAACCGCTCATGACGCCGCCGGTTGAAGGTGCTTCCCACCACGCCCATCTCCTCAACTGTTGTGCTCGTTGAACCGGCCTTGAAGGCCGACCGACCACTGATATCGGGCAAACAGATGAGGGCAATCACTGATTCGGGGTCGCTGCGCGCGAGCGGCAAAGTAGCCGGAACACGCGGCCGATAACGCAAATCGACGGCAGTGACGGTTCGGTAGTCCTACGCCGTGGCGGTCGGAACCGCGGGACGCTCTACAACTTGAATGCTCAGGTCGCCCAGAGGCACCCCGAGTCGGGTTTCAATCTCATTAACGACATTGCGATCAAGGCCGGCGAAAAGCCGACGACTCAGTTCGATCGGCACGTCCAGCATCCGACCGTCCCGGGTTGACACATGAACGTGGGGGGAGACATCGGCGTCGTACCGGCATGGACCCGCACCCATCGAGGTCGGCAGTTTTCTGCACAGGCCGCAATCGACCAGGGCATCGAGCGTGTTGTACACCGTGGCGAGGCTCAATCCCTCATCCTTCGCGCGCACCATCTGGTAGATCTCGTCGGCGGTCGGATGCGACATCGTCGAGGCCAGCGCAGAATACACCAACTCGCGTTGCCTCGTGTGTCTCAGGCCCTTGCCCCGGAACAACTCGCGAAAGTTCAGGTCTTCGTAGTTCATGGATCACTGGAACGAGCATCGCGGCCATCCACGATGTGCCCTCCCTTTCTCTTGATTGTGCGGCTCTCGGTATGCTCCGCGTCACACGACGGCATATCGAGACTGCACTCCCACACGGACTCAATAGTATTGCGGGGTGGAATCCCCAAATCGACTGCCAAACAAGCCCCTTCCCTCGGTGGGGAGGTGGGATGTCGTCGGATTTTCATGATTCGTGCGTTCCTGATTCGCGCGTGCTGAGCACAGTCAGAATCTCCCCCGAATCAGTGAATCTGGGTGCGTAATGAAGAACCCTGAACCGGAGAAGCGACACCGTATCAACTCCGCCCCGTGACACCATCGAACTCTTTTACACCTCTGAAGCTCCCGAGGATCGTCCACGGGCGCGGGTGGAATTTGCCTCGCCGGACCCGGAACGTCGAGCATGAGAAACCTCACGCGGCACCGACGGTGCCAGCAGTTCTCTCAACCGTTCGATGGCTTCGGCGTGCCGACGCGATACGGTGGATTTATTCTTCCCCAGCGCGGCCCCGACTTCGGACATGCTCTTGCCTTCAAGATACAACATGCGGATCAACTGTCCGTGATCGGACGGGAGGGCCGCGACCGCTCGGGTGAGCCGTGTTGTCGTTTCCTCACGAAGCGTGCTGTATTCCGGGGCCGGGTGATGATCGGCCGGGTCCTCGCGCGGCGCCTGGCCCTCACGAAGATTGGAGAGCAGGAAAACCGCGCCGAGCCGATCCACCGCCGCGGTGAGTTGCCTGGCCAGAAACTCGGGATCATCCGAGGCTTCCGCGGCGGAAGCGGTCAATTCCAGAACGTCGTTGGTGTTGGCCTGTTCCTGCACGCTCTTCCTGGCGGCCGGCGGCAACCAGGTCATCTTCCGCAGCCCATCAAAGATCGCCCCGCGAATCCGGTAATGGGCGAATGTGGTAAAGGAAACACCGCGCGAAGGATCAAACTGCCTGGCGGCCTCCACGAGCCCGACCTGCCCGAAGGCGACCAGTTCCTCGTAATCCGCGTGCGAGGGAAGTGTCTTGGCGATGTTGCGCGCCAGCGCCCTGACATAGGGCTGCTGCTCCACGATGAGACGGTCCTTCGAGTTTGGCCGTGGAAGTGTCACAGTCTGAGCAGGAGCATAATCACCGCAAGACAGCAAATCGAGAGTACCGACAGCGCGATGATCTTGGCGTTCTCCTCCCAGCGGGACGGTGGCGGAGCGGGTGCCGGGGCGGGACGTACCGGCCTGCGTATCTCTTCCGGCACCGCATTAGGCGCGGGTTCAGAAGGGAAAGATTCACGGACCCGCTTCGGCACGGGCCGGACGAGTACGTCCCAGTAACAGACATACCGGATTGTCGAACCTGCAAGTTCCAGCACGTCCCCGTGCGCCAGTTCGCTGGGGCCGGCGAGGGGTACACCATTGAGTATCACACCGCCGGGGGAACGAAGATCTTCGACCAACAATCGACCACGATGTCGAAAAAAACGCGCGTGCCGCTCGCCCGCTGGTCCAGGCAGAACAATACCACAGCCTTCCCCGCTGCCTACCAAGACTTCGTCACCGTCATTCTCGGGCACACGGTGGGTCGCATAGCCCGAGCAGCCTTCACGCGATAAGGTGACTTGAAACTCGGGTGCCGTCCAGACCGGACGTTCGCCAGGCACGATGCTCACGAGGCCCCTCCGCACCCGCGCCCGATCATTAGGGACTGGTCGTACTCCTTCTTCATTTCGATGAAGACGGTAGGATTCATCCACCCGATCGAGCGCCGCGGCCATCGGATCGATGAAACAAAAACCCGCCTCCGCGGCGGGTCAAGAACTCACTGATCGGTGCTGATTATCAGTTACGGAGCCACTTGGGACAATCGGCTTGAGGATCCGACGGTGTCACGTGCACATGACGACCACGGAAGACAACAGTGCCATTCGCTACGGAGTAGAGCGTGTCGTCCTTGCCTCGCTGCACGTTGAAGCCGGGCAGGAACGGCGTTCCGACCTGACGAACGATGATCGATCCTTCTTGCGCGATCTCGCCACCATACAACTTCACGCCGCGGTATTGCGGGTTGCTGTCGCGACCGTTCTTGGTTGAACCTTGACCCTTCTTGTGTGCCATGACAACGAACCTTTCAATCTGGATATTCGGCGATCTTCGCCGGGCCAAAATGATAGCGGAAGAAACCCGTCGTGTCTACTTCGCGCTCTGCCAGAAGGATTTTGTAAGGGCTGCGGGACGGTGACTGCAGCCGATGCGACGAACTACCTCATGATCCATCGTTCTTCGATCATCCGGAGCGGATTCGCATTCATCCCGCGCAGTTCGCCCGCCGCCTCGAACCGTAGCATGAATGACTTTCGCAGCGTTCGAGTCGCCGGCTTCTTTGTTTTGGGATCGATGACGGGAACGACCTTGGTTTCGCCGCTGAAGCCAGATGCGTAGATGGTCAGCTCCTCCGGCTGAAGATTTGATGCGGGCCAGATGACCAACCCTTCCTTGGAGTTTTCTTCGCCGGTGAGTAAGGTCCCAACGATGCCGATTTGATCCAGCAGTTCAGGGTTCTCCAGGCTTGACCAGATCTGTCGGGCCACATCCGGGGGTACATCACGACCGCCGCGAGCGCAATCACCTTCGTTGCTGCAGAGATCGAAGATCGGTGCGAAGAGCAGATCCCCCGGAGATGTGTTCGTCACCCGATACGTGAAGTAAAAATACGAGCGAAGCCCGACTCCAGGGGATTCCACCGCCGTCACCCGAAGCGGTCCCGGCTGAATCGCCAACTGCCACCGACGAGGAATGACGTCAGGCTCCGGAGCAAGTCCGAGTGTGGCTGCCGTTCCGAACAGCAGCACGATAAACCCGACCACACGGGGAAGGCGGTGCAGCAACGTCATAGTTGGGTTCAGCATCGGCGTGCGGTTCCTCGAGAATAAAGGCGGAAGGTTACAGGGTACGACGTCCGCCGTCGGGGTCAACCCGCCATAAAGTACCTTTGAGTGCCTCCCCCGGTTCCCACACCCTCGGAACTTTCGGCCAAAGGCGGCCCCCATCGGCACCCGGTCACTCGAATCACGCCCGATCTGGCTTTCGCCGCGGCGTGCCGACTGGTGAGCCAATCAAACGCCAACATCGAACATGCTGCGCGTCGGCTGGTCGCCTCCTCTTCTTCGCACGGTATCGATCTCTCACTTGTTTGGGGAACGGTTGAATACCGAACCACGAAACCCAACGTATTCGTGCGTCAGGCGTGTCTCGCGGTCCTCGGGGCAGGAAAGACCGCGATGATGTTCGTCAGTGAACCTCCACGCTCCGGAGATCCAGGCGGAACCTCCAAAGGTATCGAAGAACGGTCAGACTGTGTTCGGGCGGCGTGCGAGTTCCTCGCGGGTCGCGTCTCTGCTCCAGTCCGTATCGCTCAAGCACTCCCGGACCACAAAGAGAGTTGGGCGGTTGAATCGTTCCGGATTGCCGGGTTCCTGAAAGTCGGCGACCTGATGTACATGAAGCGGGTCGGGGTTGAGCCTCACAATCCCCATCCCTCCAACTCCTGGCCCAAAGGCGTCGAAATTACGGCATTTGCCGAGTTGGCGCATCAGAGTGAGCACGCCGCGCACGCGGCGGTCGTAAACGCACTCGACAGGTCCTATGAAGGGACCCTGGATTGCCCCGAACTCTGCGGATTGCGAGATACAGCGGACGTGGCTCAGTCGCATAGAGCCACAGGGGAGTTCGATCCGACTCTCTGGTGGATCGTGAAACTGGACGGGATACCGCACGGATGCCTGCTCCTGAATCCGTGCAGGGAGCTCCGCAGCGTGGAACTGGTCTACCTTGGACTCTCACCGGCGCTCCGAGGGAGCGGCCTGGCCCGCGGACTTCTCTCGTGGGGCCTTTCCCGGGCCGCGAAGGGCAGGTCCAACTGGGATGTCACGTGCGCGGTGGACAGTCGAAACACGCCCGCGTTGAAGTTGTACCGCGGCTTGGGTTTTCGAGAAGGCGCCCGACGTGTGGCGCTCGTCAAGGTGCTCGGAAATCCGAAAGCCTGAATTCACTGCTGTCCGTGCGGTTTTGCACGTGCTTATCCACAGCCCGACGGCAAAAGTGGAAAAAAAAAAA
>ERZ761603.62-NODE-62-length-91743-cov-18.651427_pt1 | contig 91743 bp, 76 predicted proteins | sample MGYA00511879_ERZ761603 | MGnify/ENA primary metagenome ERZ761603 (study PRJEB28899, sample SAMN02850040) | bioreactor sludge metagenome | biome: EBPR Sludge; feature: EBPR Bioreactor; material: flocular biomat | place: Australia: Thorneside Wastwater Treatment Plant...
CGCTCGCTCAAAACGTCAAACCCACCGCCCGTTCCACACGAAACGACATAGACCCAAAATTTCCCACCCTTTGGAGAGCCCCAGATGACTTCGAAATCGATGTTGTTGAGCGTCAGTCTTGCCGTCGCCGCTGCCCTGGCGTCAGCTTCCGTTTCTGCACGAACCGAGATCCAGAACAAGGGCTCGGACACTCTGGTCAACGTGGCCCAGTCGTGGGCCGAGCAATACGGCAAAATCAATCCGGACGTCGCTGTCGCCGTCTCCGGCGGCGGTTCGGGGACCGGCATTGCGGCGATGATCAATGGCACCGTGGACATCGCCAACTCCAGCCGCAAGATGAAAGACAAGGAGATTGCCGAGGCCAAGGCCAAAGGCCACGATCCAATCGAGCACATCGTTGGTTACGATGCTCTTGCCATCTTCGTGAACAAGAGTTTTCCCGCCGATTCGATGGCCATCACCGATCTGGCCAAGATCTACGGGCGTGGCGGGGTGAGCAAGTGGAGCGAGTTGGGGATCACCATTCCCGGCTGCAAGGACGAGATCGTCGTCGTCAGTCGGCAGAACAACTCGGGAACCTACGCCTACTTCCAGGAAGCCGTTCTGGGTGAGAAGGGCAAGTTCCGCCAGGGCACCCTCGACATGCACGGCTCCAAGGACGTCGCCGATCTGGTCGAGAAGACGCCCTGCGCGATCGGTTACAGCGGGCTGGCCTACGCCACCGATCACCTGAAGGCGCTGTGCATCTCGCCCGAGAAAGGCAAGCCCTGCGTCAAGCCGACCGAAGACACCGCTTTCGATGGCACCTATCCGATTGCTCGGCCGCTCTTCATGTACACCGATGGCGTGCCGAAGGACGACACCAAGAAATACATGGACTGGATCAAGAGCGACGTCGGTCAGTGCATCGTCGCCAAGGAAGGCTACGCGCCGATCAAGAAGGTCAGCTGCAAGTAAGGCATCGATCTCGACGGGCGCGGGACCTTGGGGTCTCGTGCCCGTTTCTTAATTTTTGTCCGTTCGTCAGTGCTGTGGGGAGCCGCTACCGATGAGTCATTACGAAGAACGTCTCGAGAGAGACCTGTCCCAGATCAAACAACAGGCGACCATGCTCGCCAAGCACGTCGACGAAGCCCTCAGTGCTGCGGTACGTGCCTTGCTGAGCGGCGACGACAAGCTCGCTTATGCGACCATTCTCGGCGACCAGCGGATCAACGCCGAAAACCGCAAGCTGGACAAGATGTGCCACGCTTTCATCGGTGTGCACCTGCCGAGCGCCGGACATCTGCGCCTGATCACGGCGATGATTCACGCCAACGTCGCGCTCGAACGGGTCGGCGACTACGCGGTGACCATCGCCCGCGAGTCGGTGCACCTGGCCAAACGCCCGGACGCGCTGATCAAGCGCGAGGTCGAGTTGCTCGCCGGCGAGTCACGACAGATGTTCAAGCAGGCGATGTGTGGCTTCATCGACGGCAACGCCGAGAAAGCCAAGGCGACGATGATCATGGCCGATCAGGTCGAGCGCACTTTCGATGTGGTCTTTGCCGATCTGGTCAATGAAGGCGCGAACTTCAGCATCGAAGATCTTTTCGCCTACCTGGGCGTTTTCAACTCGCTTGAGCGCGTCTCGGATCAGGCCAAGAACATTTGCGAGGACACGGTGTTTGCGGTCACTGGCCAGACCAAGGCGACCAAGGCCTTCCGGATCCTCTTTCTCGACGAGGACAACACCCTGCTCGGGCCGATCGCAGAGGCCACTGCGCGCAAGAATTTTCCCGAGGGCGGCGAATACCGCAGCCTCGGCCGTCAGGCTGGCGCGATGGCGCCGGAACTGGTCAGCCTGTTGCAGGATACAGGGATCGATCTGGGCCGCCACAGACCGAGGGCGATGAATCTCAGTCTTCAGGATCTCGCCGACTTCCACGTTATCGTCAGCCTGCAGGGCCCGGTCAAGTCCTACGTCGACAACGTGCCCTTCCACACCGCGGCGCTCGAGTGGGATGTCAGCGGCAGCATCGCGGCCGACCTTTCCGACGATCAGCGGCGCGAGCACTACGCAGCCCTGAGTCGTGACATTGCGGTGCAGATTAGCAATCTGATGGTCACCCTGCGTGGCGAGGAGGCAGACTGAGATGGCGAACAGCACGACTGCGTCGCGCGCCCCCATGGCCGCCGCTGGAGATGCCGACAGCTTCGATCGCCGCAACGTTGACTGGTACGTGGACAAGCTAGTCCAGGTCCTGGTCTTCATCTGCGGTATCTCGGCGATCATCTTCGTCCTCGGCATCTTCGTTTTCGTCACCAAGGAAGGCATTGGCTTTGTCTTCCAGCACCTGGATTTCAAGGAGTTTTTTCTTACCCCTTACTGGTTTCCCAGCGACGCCGACGATCCCGAGTACGGCATTCTGGCGCTGATGGCCGGTACCGCCAGCGTCACCGGCCTGGCGATGCTGGTAGCTATTCCCTTTTCCCTGGGTGCGGCGATCTACATCGCCGAGTTCGCGACCGGCAAGACACGCGAAGTATTGAAGGTGCTGGTCGAACTGCTGGCAGCGATCCCGTCGGTGGTCTGGGGTTTTATCGGCCTGGTGATCATGAATCCCTTGATCATCAAGTGGTTCGACGTGCCGGTCGGCCTCTGCGTGCTCAACGCCGGCATCATCCTCGGCCTGATGGCGGCGCCGATCATGACCTCGATTGCCGAGGACGCACTCAAGGCGGTGCCCGACCGCTACCGCGAAGCAGCCGAGGCCATGGGCGCGACACGCTGGCAGGTAACCTACAAGGTGGTGCTGCCGGCCGCCAAGAATGGCCTGCTCGGCGGCGTGTTGCTCGGTGTCGGTCGCGGCTTCGGCGAGACCATGGCGGTTCTGATGGCCACCGGCCACGCGGTGAATATCCCGGACAGCATTTTCGACTCGGTACGCGCGCTGACCGCGACCATCGCCGCCGAACTGGGTGAGACGGTCGTCGGCGGTGAGCACTATCAGGTGCTGTTCACCATCGGCATTTTGCTCTTCCTGGTCACTTTCGTCGTCAACCTGAGCGCCGACCTGATCGTGCGCGGCATCCGCAAAGGCTAGCAAAATGACAACAGACAACAGCGTAATGTTTCAGGCGAGCAGCCTGAACCGGCGCAACGAGAAGGTGCAGGGGCTCTACCGAATACTTTTCGGATTAATGACCCTGATGCTGGTCACGCCCGTATTGCTGATCCTCGGGACCCTGGTGGCCAAGGGCGGCGGGGTGATCTCCTGGGAGTTTCTGTTCACACCGCCAACCGACGGCATGCGCACCGGCGGCGTTCTGCCGGCCTTGATCGGCACCGTCTGGTTGGTGATGACGGCGCTCCTGCTGTCTGTGCCGATTGGCATATTTGCTGCGATCTATCTTAGCGAATATGCGGGTGACAACTGGTTTACGCGCACTATCAATCTGGCGATCATCAATCTGGCCGGCGTGCCGTCGATCGTCCATGCCCTCTTCGGTCTCGGTGCCTTCGTCCTGTTCTTCGGGTTCGGGACCAGCATCCTGGCGGCGAGTCTGACCTTGGCGGTGATGACCATGCCAGTGGTCATTGTTTCCACCCGCGAATCGCTGCAGGCGGTGCCGCAGGCGTTTCGCGAGGCTTGCTGGAATATGGGCGCGACGCGCTGGCAGACCATCCGCCGCGTGGTCTTGCCGAACTCTGTTACCGGCATCCTCACCGGGGTCATCCTTGAGGTCTCGCGCACTGCTGGCGAGACGGCGCCGATCATGTTCACCGGCGCGGTGTTTTTTACGCCTTTTCTGCCGCAGAGCGTGCTCGATCAGACCATGGCCTTGTCGCTGCATCTGTTCGTCGCCGCGACGCAGGTGCCGGGGATTGCCGAAGAGGTGCCCTACGGCATTGCGCTGGTCCTGATCGGGCTGGTGCTGACCATGAACAGCGCTTCGATCGCCTTTCGCATGTGGCTCAGGGGGAAGAAGAAATGGTAAGTCAAAGCACTATCGAGCGGCCGGCGGCTGCGGCCGATGTCCAGACTCGGGGAGCTGCGCCGCGTATCAAGCTGGCGGTCAAGGACCTGACCATCAGTTACGGCAAGGCGGTGGCCCTGAAGGAGGTCAACCTGGAAGTTCGCGAGCACGAGATCTTCGGCATCATCGGTCCGGCAAACGCTGGCAAGACCTCGTTTCTCAAGGCACTCAACCGAATGGACGTGTTTACGCCGGGGATGCGGGTCAACGGCGACATCGAGTTCAACGGCCGGGATACCCGCCACTTGAACAATATCTATGCGCTGCGCAGTCGCATCGGCGTCGTTTTTCCGCTGCCGGTCGGCCTGCCGATGACGGTGTACGACAACGTGGCGCTGTCGCCGCGCTGGCGGGGGATCACCAACAAGGCTGATCTGGATGTGATCGTGCAGCGTTGTCTGACCCGCGCTGCGCTCTGGGATGAAGTCAAGGATAGACTCGACGCGCTCGGTAGCCTGCTTTCAGGGGGGCAGCAGCAGCGGTTGACCATTGCCCGGGCGCTGTCGCAGGAGCCCGACCTGCTGATGCTCGACGAGTTCTCCATTGCCGTCGACCCGGTGACCACCATGCGTATCGAAGATGTGCTCAAGGAGTTGCGCAAGGAAGTGACCATCATCCTGGTGACCAATCTGGTGCAGCAGGCGCGGCGCCTGGCCGACCGTACGGCGTTCTTCCTGAACAGCGAGTGCGTCGAGATCGGGGTCACCGAGGATCTGTTCACCGGCGAGGTGAAGGATCGGCGGACGCGTGACTATGTAGAGGGACGATTCGGCTGAGCCCCCGTATCGGCGCGTGCTCTACTGCCGTGCGGCGGAGCACGCGTTCGCTGCGCCGGGCCAGGATGGGCGAAGCCTTGCGTCACGGGTTCCGCGAACAGCGCTTGCCCCGAATCAATTGAAGAATGCCAACGAAGGACACAACGAGATGACCGCCGCCCCAGCCGCTGCTCTGCTGCAGCCAGCTCCCGAATACGCGATCGACACCAAGAAACTCAACCTTTGGTACGGGACCTTCCAGGCCCTGTACGATGTGGACCTACGCATCCGCCAGGGCATGATCACCTCGATGATCGGTCCCTCGGGGTGCGGCAAGAGCACCTACCTGCGCAGCGTCAATCGCATCAACGAACGCCTGGGCTACGTGCGCATCGAGGGAAGTATCGACGTCATGGGCCAGAATATCTATGACCCGGGCGTCGAGCTGATCCAGGTGCGCAAGCAGGTGGGGATGGTCTTTCAGCGCCCCAATCCGCTGCCCATTTCGATTCGCGACAATATCCTCTTCAGTCATCGCCTGCACGCCAAGGGGGGCGGCGACGTACACCAGGGCACGCCGGACGAAATCGTCGAGGAGTCGTTGCGCACCGTGCTCTTGTGGGACAAGGTCAAGGACCGGCTCAAGCGCAAGGCCACCGAGCTATCGCTCGAAGAGCAGCAAAAGCTTTGCATCGCCCGTTTGTTGCCGGTGAAGCCGAAGTTGCTGCTGATGGACGAGCCGTGCTCGGCGCTCGACCCGAAGGGTACCGAAGCGGTCGAGGAACTGCTCTGGGAGCTGCGTGGCCAATACACGATTCTCATCGTCACCCACAACATGGCGCAGGCGCGGCGCGCCAGTGACGAATGCATCTTCATGCTGATGGGCAAGGTCGTCGAGCACGCGCCGACCGAGGAAATGTTCGTGACCCCGACCCACAAGGAAACCTCGGACTACATCGAAGGCCGTTACGGCTGATCGCGCAGGCTCGACAAGCCGCATGACAACGCCCGCTACGGCGGGCGTTGTGCCGTCGGGGTTCTGCGACAGCGAGGCTGACGAGGCGCTGGCTGCGTCGGGACACGGCGCCCGCTGATCCTTGCGCTGGCTTGCCAAGTCCGGTGAAACTGCTAGACTCGCTGCGGTTTACAGACCATCGTCAAACTGCTGCCAAGTCACTTTCCGGCGCCAGACGGCGCCACACCACCGGAGGAAACCGCATGGGCCTATTCGATTTCGTGAAGGAAGCAGGCGAAAAGCTTTTTCGCTCGGCGGACGCGCAAGCCGCGTCGGATGCGGTGAGCAATGCGCCCGATGACGATGCGGCGAAAGCCAAACTGGACGCAATGAACCGTGCCGCCGGTGATGCGATCGAGGCTTACATCAACACCCAGGGCTTGACGGTCACCGGACTGACCGTGACCTTCGACGGCGCGGCAGGGACGGCAACCGTCTTCGGAGTCGCCGGCGATCAGAGCAGCAAGGAGAAGATCCTGCTCTGCTGTGGCAACGTGAGTGGCGTTACCCGGGTCAACGACATGCTGTCCGTGGACCAAAGCGCGCCGGAAGCCCTCTTCTACACCGTAGTCGCTGGCGACAACCTGTCGAAAATCTCGAAGCTGCATTACGACAATCCAAATAAATACATGGTGATTTTCGAGGCCAACAAGCCGATGCTCAGTCACCCGGACAAGATCTACCCCGGTCAGATGCTGCGCATTCCTCCCCTCTGATGTGTTGCGACGGCGCGCTGTCACTCGGGCCGCGCGCAGGCAAGGGCCGGCAGCGGGGCGACGACGTGCAGGGGTAGTCGTTTCGCCTGGCCCTATCGACTGGATATCGTTATGGGAATTATCTGGACGATCGTTCTTGGCTTTGTCATTGGCGTGCTTGCCAAGCTGATTCATCCCGGCAAGGAAAACATGGGTTTCGTGTTGACCGTCGCGCTGGGTATTGGCGGCTCTTTCGGTGCGGGCGTAATCGGGCAGTTTCTCGGTTGGTACCGCGCCGGAGAAGGCGCCGGCTTCATCGCGTCGGTGATCGTGGCGGTTATTCTCCTGGTGATCTATGGCAAGCTCCGCAGTCGTTGATCGTCAGCCGCAATAGCGGCGATGGCGCGGCTGTCGCAAGCCGCGCTAGGGCTGGCGCGGGCTGGCCAGTCGTTCAAGCATGGCGCGTACCGCCTTGATCTGCACGCCGTCTTGCGTGGCGTAGTCGCTTCCCGTATAGCCCCACCAGTCCCAGCAACCAAAGGGGTTGTTAAGCCACCGCCAGGAGCCGATGGCGACTCCGTAGCGCGGTGCCACCTGCGGGTAGAGGACGACGATTTGATTGCTTTCTGCCCAGCGGTTGTAGCCGGCGCCATCGACGAAGCGTCGGCCGATCTGTGCCGTCGTCTGACGACAGCCGTGGAAGACGACATGTACCCGGCAGCTGCTGCTGCGACACGCCTGCGGCACGTAAACGTAAGCCTCGTCTGCCAGTCCCCCGTCAATCGCCTTGCCGTCGACGAACGGGCTCTGGTCGAAGCGTAGCGGATCGCCCTTGGCGGTCGCCAGCGGCGGCTGCAAGGGGCCCAGCAGATGCCTAAGAATTTCGCCAGCGGCGTCGAGGTCACCGCAGCGATTGATGTACGGCGACTGCTCGCTGCTGCAGGTATTGGCCTCAGGGTCGGCGACCGAGATCATCGCATGCCCGGCGTCGGGCAGTTCGACGAAGCGAATCGCCGTCGGGGCCATCCACTGGCCGTAGAAAGCGGCCAGTCGCTCCATCACCGTGCGGTCGACGACGCTGTCCTTGCCGCCTGAAAAAAGCCACACCCGGTCGTCGCGCAAATGCTCCAGCGGATCGATACGGCCCGCCTTGGCGAACGCTTCAGCCTGCGCGCGCAGATCCGTCAGCGACGGCAGTGCCGCCCACCACGAAGGCGACATGCAGGCCGTGAGCGCTCGCCGAACCGATCCTTCGGCACAGTAATAGGGACCGCCAGCGAGCACGCCGGCGCCGCGCACGAGTTTCGAGTGCGCGACCTGGAACTGTACCGCCATGTAAGCCCCCGAGGAGATGCCGGAGACGGTCAGCCCGCTCAACTCGGCGCCCAGCGCAGGCAGTGCTTGCAGCGGGGGCTGGCCTTCGGCTGCGCGGGCGCTCCCGGTGCTGAGCAAGAAAACGAGCGCAGTCCTGGCGAGGGTGCGCAAGACGGTATTCGTTATGGTCATGGTAGCCGCCCGACAATGACGATCAGAAAGGCGATGCAAGCAAAACAGGATCAATGCTAGCAGCTCGCCTTGCCGAGGACCAGACGGAGGGGCGGGCGTGGGTGCTTGCTGAGCCGCTGGGGGAGGAGGGGGATCGTGCGTCGTCCACGCGAATTTCACACTAAACTACGTGCTTGCCCATTTTCCCCCGCGCCTGCCGCGGATCGCCATGCGCCAGTCCTCAGTCACCATCGACTCCAAACTTCCCTGGGTCGGGACCACCATCTTCACGGTGATGTCGAAGCTCGCCGCCGACTGTGGGGCGATCAACCTGTCGCAGGGCTTTCCCGACTTTCAGGCCGATCCGGCACTCTTCGATAGCACTTTGCGGGCCATGCAGGCGGGGCGCAATCAGTACCCGCCAATGGCTGGCGTGCCCGAATTGCGCGCGGCGATCGCCGACAAGGTGGCGGCGCTCTACGGCGCGGTCTACGACATCGAAGACGAAATCACGGTCACCGCCGGTGCCACGCAGGCGATCTTCACGGCAATCGCCGCCTTCGTGCGCAGCGGCGACGAGGTGATCGTTTTCGAACCGGTTTACGACAGCTACGTGCCGGCGATCGAAACCGTCGGTGGAAAGGCCGTCTACGCGGCGCTGCGCTTTCCGGACTATCGGCCGGACTGGCAGCAGGTCCGCTCCTTGCTGAGCCCGCGTACGCGGATGATCATCATCAATTCGCCGCACAATCCGACCGGCAGCCTGTTCGCCGCCGAGGATCTGGAAGCGCTGGTGGAACTTACCCGTGACACCAACATCGTTCTGCTCGCCGACGAAGTCTATGAACACATCGTTTTCGACGGCGCGCAGCACCAGAGCGTCGCTGCACATCCGCAACTGGCGGCACGCAGCATCGTCGTCTCGTCCTTTGGCAAGACCTATCACATCACCGGCTGGAAGATCGGCTACGTACTGGGCGCTCGCGAACTGATGCGGGAGTTCCGCAAGGTGCATCAGTTCAATGTATTCACGGTCAATACGCCGTGTCAGCTGGGGATTGCCGAGTACATGCGCGACGCTTCACGACATCTCGGCCTGGCGGCCTTCTACGAACAAAAGCGTGATTTCTTTCGCCGCCAGCTCGCCGCGTCTCGCTTCGAGTTGCTCCCCTGTCGCGGTACCTACTTCCAACTGGCGCGTTACCGCGCCATTATCGACCTGCCTGACCAGGAGTTTGCCCGCTGGCTGACTCGCGAGGTCGGCGTGGCAGTGATTCCGGTGTCGGTGTTCAACCACGATGCTCATGACGAAGGCGTCGTGCGCTTCTGTTTCGCCAAGCAGGAAGCGACCCTGGCTTCTGCCGGCGAAAAACTGCGCGCCATTTGACCGCGCCACGATCACCGCGATGAGGCGCTGAGGGCTCTCGTCAGCTGTTTCTATCCTTCGCTTTGCTGTCCGTTTTTCTGGCGTCGCCGGCGACGACCAGGGTCAGTTGCGCGGGGTCGATGTACTTGCGGAAAGCGCCGTTGACCTGTTCCGGGGTCAGTGCCATGACCCGCGTCTCGAAGTCCTTCGAGTACAACCAGTCGTGACCGAGGTCGAGCAGGGAGATCCAGCGCGCCGCAACCGCGCTGTCCTGCGAGCGAGCAACCGCGCGCGCTTCGAGGATTCCCTTCTTGGCCTCGGCGACCTCTTCAGCCGTGAAGCCGTCGCGGCGGGCGCGAGCCAACTCGTCGAGGAAAGCCTGCTCGGCGCGATCCAGGTTCTGCGGTGCCGCCATGGCGGTAAAGGACCAGGTCGATAGATCTTCCCGCATGCCCAGCGACAATGAGGAGCCGGCGCTGTAGCTGAGGCCGTCCTTCTGACGCAAGCGATCCATCAAGCGGCTCGACAATCCGCTGCTGCCGCCAAAAATGCTGTTCGCCACGTACAGGGCCGGCGCATCGTCGTCGTCGAAGCGCAGCTTCAGATCGACGCGCGCACGCACGAAGGCGTTTTCCTTGTCCGGGGTGTCGATCACGATGCGCTGCGGCGTCACCTCGCGAAACTCGCGATCAACGCGGGCGTACGGCGCGCGGGAGACGTAGTCGGGAAAGAGTTGCTTGAGCTCGGCGGTGATCGTCGCTTCGTCGAAGTCGCCAACGATGGCGATTTCGCCGCGCGCCGTTCCCATCAGCTCGCGGTGATAGGCGACCACCTGCTCGAGCGTCGTCGCCTGCAGTTGTGCGATGCGCTCGGCGAGTTGCGCATGATAGCGCGGGTCACCTGGTGGGTAGGTGTTGAAGTGAGCGGCCAGGGCGTCGCTGGACAGGGTCTGTGGATTGTCGAGCTGAGCCTGCAGCGCGGTCAGTGTCTGCCGCTTGAGTTCGTCAAATTCGCTTGCCGGAAAGCTCGGCTCGCGCAGCAACTTGGCGACCAGGCGGAGCGCCTCGGGCAGCTGCTCGCGGGTGGTCTCGAACTGCGTCAGGCCGCCGCGGATTTTCAGGCGCGTGAACTCGTCGGCGATTTGCTGGCGGTTCAGTTGGCCACTGCCGCGGCTGAGCATGGCCATCGTCAATTCGCCCGCGAGGTCGCGATTGCGTAGCGTGTCTTCGTCGCCCCAGCGGAAGCTCATGGCCACGTTGACCGTCTGGCCACGGTTCTTTTTGGGCAGCAGCGCGACCTGCAGTTCGCCGACGCTCGGGCGTCGCGAGCGTTGGTTGATGTTCTCGTGCGAAGCTTCGAAGCTTTCACCGGCGTCACCCTTTTCGCTGGCCTTGAAGTTGGCCAGCAACTCTGTCGCCGTGGGTGCCGGCGGGATTTCTGCGCGCTGTGGTGAATCCTCGGGGATGAAACTGCCGAGCACGCGGTTGTCACGTACGAAGTATTTCGCAGCCGCCGCGTCGACCTGCGCCGGCTTGATCTGGTCGAGCTGATCACGGGCGTAGAAGAACAGTCGCCAGTCACCGAGTGCGATGTACTCCGAAAGCATGACTGCGAAGACTTCCGGGTTGGCCAGCGCGCGTTCGTAGGCGGTGCGTGCCTGTTCGACGGCGCGGTCGAGCTCGCTGGCGGTCGCTGCCTGGCCAGCAAAGCCGCCTTCGATGACTTCGATCATCTTGTCGCGGACGCGGTCCAGCGATTGCCCCTTGTTGACCATCGCGCCAAAGACTACGAAGCCCGGTTCGCGGGCGTCGATGGTGTAGGCAAAGACCTGTGCCGCCAGACCCGGTTGGACCAGCGCCTGGTAGAGGCGACCATTCGGGGTGTCGCCGAGTATCTCGCTGGCCATGGTCACTGCTTCGGAGTCGACGTGCAGGCTGGAGGGCGTGCGATAGGCGAGGGCCAGCAGTTGTACCTCGCCCTTGCGGCGAACGACGAAGCTGCGTTCGCCGTCTGCCGTCGGCTCGACGGTCCACTGCTTGGCCAGCTGCCGGGTCGGTTTGGCCAGCTGGCCAAAGCTGGCAGCAATCCATTTCAGCGTCTGTTGCTCGTCGAACTTGCCGGCGACCGTCAGCACCGCGTTGTCGGGCTGATAGAACTTCCGATAGAAGGCCTGCAGATTCTCGATTTTGACGTTTTCGATATCGCTGCGTGCGCCAATGGTGTTGTTGCCGTAGTTGTGCCAGTCAAAGAGCAGCGACTGCAGGCGCTTCATCATCACCCGGCTCGGACTGTTCTCCCCCATCTCGAATTCATTGCGCACGACGCTCATCTCGCTATCGAGATCCTTCCGAGCGATGAAGGAGTTGACCATCGCGTCGGCGCTCCAGCCAAGCGCCCATTTGAGGTTGGCGTCGCTGGCCGGAAAAGTGACGTAGTAATTGGTCCGGTCGAGCCAGGTCGTGCCGTTGATCCGGAAGCCGCGGGTCTTGAACTCCCGGGTCGGGTCGGGAAAACGCTTCGATCCCTTGAAGATCAGGTGTTCGAGCAGGTGGGCCATGCCCGTCTCGCCGTAGTTCTCGTCGCGCGAACCGACCAGATAGGTGACGTTGACCGTGGTCGTCGGTTTGCCGGAATCGGGAAAGAGAATGAAGCGCAGGCCGTTGGCCAGCCGATACTCGCTGATGCCTTCAACAGTACTCAGCTTTTCAACGCCGGCCGGCAGCTTCTCTGCCGCGGCTTGCCGGGCGGCGGCGTGCGCCGGTGCGAAGCTCAGTAGCAGCGACCACAGCACACACGCGGCTAGGCTTGTCCATCGGTTCATCATCATCACTCCACGAGGTTGGCGGGGGGCAGTTTTTCCTGTCTGCATGGTTCGGCGCCTTACTCCGGCGACCGGGTCACCGCTGGCAAGGCGCTTGATCGTCGTACAGCTTGCCAGAAAGGGAACGGCCCGCACAGAGGGAGAGTCTGGGCGGGCCGGGTGCTACGATCACCGCCGCGCGGGGAGGGGGAGGGGAGCGCGGCAGCAACGGAACGAATATTAATCAATCGCGCGCTGATGATCTGTTGGCGCTCTGTCCCGGTTATGTAACGGCGTGTGATCCACGCCATCGCCGGCGAGGCAGCTGCTCGGGACTGAGCTCGCCCTGCTGCAAGCATCCTCATCCTCCGTGAGGTCTGCCAGCGCTTGCCTTCTGTTCGCCAGAGCTGGCATTATCCCCGACTGCAGTGGCCACATCGGCGCCACAATTGGAGAAGGAACGAGCGATGAGTCAGGAAGCGGATGACAAGGGGCTGGCGGCGGTGGTGCTGGCGCGCCTGGAAAATGACCGGCTGCCGCGCGCCATCGATCTGAAGGAAAAGGTCGATGCTGGCGCCAAGCTTGACGACATGGATATCGCGTTTCTGGAGCGCGTCTTTGCCGATACCGAGGACCTGAAGCCGATGGTCGCGCGGAATCCGGAATATCACGAGCTGGCGGCAAAACTGATCGGCCTGTACGAACACATCACTTCCAAGGCGCTGGAAAACGAAAAGGCGGGCTGACCCCCCCCGTCAGCCGGCCTAGGCTGGCCGGCTGGTGAAAAGCGGCCGCCTATTGTGCCCTACCGTGAAAGTCGCGCATGCGACGCAAGAAACTCCCTTCTCCCCTCTGTGGGAGAAGGGCCGGGGGAAGAGGGGGGCGGTCACGACTTTCATGATTTGAGGTGTCCCTTCGTGTCATGACCGTTAGGCTCGGCTGGGGGCTTTGTTGTCTCCACCACCACCACCGTCTCTACCGCCTGTGCCGGTGCGGGCGCTTCCTCGGTCGCCAACCCACGGGTGTCCGCCGGGGTGACGGCTGCCTCGTCGATGGTGCTGCGCGCACCGTCGCGCCCGCGCCAATGGCGAACCGCCTGGCGCATGGTCGGAAAAGCGCGTTGGCGCAGTGCCGCGTCGGGGTGTTTGGTGGTCTGCAACCATTGCTCGAACTCGACCTGTCTTCCCGCGAGCACGAGGGTGATGTTCTTTGCCGCCAGTTCACTGTCAAGCCGCCCCAGGGTATCGATGCCGGTGATGTCGACATCGGTCATGGCGATCATGTCGAGCACCACACGTTCGACGGGCTTCGGCTGGCGGGCGATTGCCCGATGCACTTCGGCGCGGAAATGATTGGCATTGAAGAAGACCAGCGGACCGCAGAAGCGCAGAAGCAGCAGGCCGTCGATCGTTGCTGCGTCGGGAAACAGCTTGTGGTTGTAGAGCCCGGCCCGGCCACGAACATTGACCAGTTCTTCGCAGTCCGGACGGGCGACCTTGCGGATGAACATCAGCAGCGCCAGTGTCACGGCGAGCATGATGGCCTTGATCGCGCCGAAGGCGAGCACCCCGAGCATGGTGATCACCCCGAGGACCACCGCCGAGCGCTCGATCAACTGGTAGCGCTTGAAGACCTGGAAATCGAGCAGGTGCCATGAGGCGAAGAGCAGCACCACGCCTAATGCAGGGATTGGCAGCCAAGCCAGCGAGCCTGTGCCGACCAGCAGCAACAGGGAAATCGCCAGCGCGGCGACAATGCTGACCATCTGCGTGCGGCCGCCGTTGGCGTCACTGACCGCGGTACGCGAATCGGCGCCAGTGACGGCAAAGCCCTGCGATAGTGCCGAGACGATATTGGCCAGGCCGAAGGCGGCAAATTCGCGGTCCACATCGATGTCGTAGCCGTTGCGTTCGGCAAAGCTGCGCGCGGTGAGCATGCCGCTGGTAAACAAGACTAGAGCCAGACCGGCCGCCGAGGCGGCCAGTTCGCCGACGACGTCGAGGTGCAACTCGGGTATCACCAGATCAGGCAGGCCAGCGGCCACCGGACCGATCAGCGCCACCCCCATGTCGCCCAGCCCGAGCAGGAAGGCAGCCAGACCGGCCAGAGCCATGGTTACCAGCGACGCCGGAACCACTTTGGTGTACCGCGGCAGGAAGAACATCACCGCCGCACAGCAGATCGACAGGACGACGGTTGGCCAATGGGCGGTGACCACCAGGTGTGGGATCTCCATGAGCTGTTTGAAGAAGCGGGTGGCCTCCGGCGTGCTGCCGAGGACCTTGCCGACCTGACCGATCATGATCGACAGCGAGACGCCGTTGAGCAGGCCGATGATGATCGGTCGGGCCAGAAAGTCGGCCAGGCCGCCCAGGCGAAGAAAGCTCGCCGACAGGCAGAAGAGGCCGGTGAGCAGCGTCAGTGCGATGCTGTAGGAGAGGTAAAGGCCGCTGTTGCTAGCCGCCAGAGGCGCGATCACTGCCGCCAGCATGGCGCAGGTCGCGGCGTCGGGACCAATGATCAGCTGCCGCGAGGTGCCGGCGAAGGCGTAGACGACCATCGGCAGGATCGAGGCGTACAGGCCGGTCGACGGGCTGAAACCGGCCAGTTGCGCATAGGCGATGGCGATCGGGATGGCCACAGCGGCCACCGACAGACCGGCTCGGATATCGTGCGGCCAGTCGGCGGCACGGTACCTGACCAGCGGCATCAATCCGGGCAAGACGCGATTCAGATGGCTAACGATGGCGGACATTTTGTTCCCTCGACGGTTCGTTCGGCTGCCGCCGGCTGTGGCTTGCAGGCGATTCGGGCAGCGGCGCAGCGAGCGGCAGATTGTAGCAGCAAAGCGGGAATGGTCGACTGGACCGCATATGCGCCAACGGCACGGCTTTGCCGAGCGTCGACTCTGCATGCCAGCCGTGTGCGGCAGTGCTTAGAGGGTTTCTGCCGGCAAGGGCTGGTATTGCATCGGACGCGGCTTGTAGTATGCTGCAGCCAAGTTGTCAGACAACTGGGTTCCCATGCTTACCAATGAGCTGAAGAGAATTGTTCGTCGGCCGCGCTTGAGCGAGGAAGTATCGATCGCCCTGGAAGGGCGGATTGCGCGCGGCGAGATCAAGCCGGGCGAGCAGTTGCCGGTCGAGAAAGCGCTGGCTGAGACCTTTGGTGTCAGCCGTGCGGTCATCCGGGAGGCGGTGGCGCGTCTCAAGGCCGATGGTCGCGTCGAGACCCGGCAGGGCGCGGGCGCGTTCGTCGCCCTGGTTCCGAAAAGTCTGAATTTCAGGTTCTGGCAGGGCGATGGCCCGGCGCAGGTCGAGCTACGCGAGATCTTCGAGTTGCGGGCGATGGTGGAAAGCTCGATTGCCGAGTTGGCGGCGCGTCGTCGCCTGCCCGCCGACATCACCGCCATCGAGTGCTTCCTGCACGCCATGGACGATGCGCTGGCCAGTGGCAGCGATGGTTCCGAAGCCGACGACGATTTTCATCTGGCAATCGCCGCCGCGACCCACAACAGCTACACGCATCGCCTGCTGGAATTCCTCGGCCGGCATTTTTCCGAGTCGCGTCGTCTGGCCTGGACCATGCCCGGTCGCAATGGCGCCTTGCCGCAGGAGGCACAGGCCGAGCACCGCCTGATCTTCGCGGCCGTTGCCGCTGGCGATCCGGCGCGCGCGCGCCATCATTCCCATGAGCATGTCCGCTGCGCCGCCCGGCGCGTCGGTATCGTACTGGCCGACGATCTGGTCAGCGAGCAACGCGACGAGCAGCAATGAGTAGTGTCTTCAACGGCTACGCCGTTGCCCTGACACAATCGACACGAAGTCAAGCATTTCCTGATTCGAGGAACTCGACATGAGCATCGAAAGTAGCGTTGCCGAGCGACGCTTTGCGGTTGACCGGCAGGCCTTGATCAAGCGTCTCAGGGCATTGTTGCCAGCGCAGGCGCTGCTGGTCGAGGAAGAAGAGATGCGCCCCTACGATTGCGATGGCCTCACCGCCTATCGGCAATTACCCTTGATCGTTGCCCTGCCCGCGGACGAAGCGCAGGCGCAGGCGATCCTCAAGGTCTGCTACGAGCTGAAAGTGCCGGTGGTGGCACGCGGTGCGGCGACCGGTCTCTCGGGAGGGGCGACGCCGCACCGTGACGGAGTTCTCGTCTCGCTGGCCAAGCTCAAGAAGATCATCAGTGTCGATCCCGTGTCGCGCACGGCGGTTGTGCAGCCGGGAGTGCGCAATCTGTCGGTCTCCGAAGCGGCGGCGCCGCACGCGCTCTACTACGCGCCCGACCCCTCCTCCCAGATCGCCTGCACCATCGGCGGCAACGTCGCCGAGAACGCCGGTGGCGTGCATTGCCTGAAGTACGGCCTGACCGTGCACAACGTCATGCGTGTCCGCGGCCTGACCATCGAGGGCGAGATCGTCGAGTTCGGCAACGCGGCGCTGGACGCGCCGGGCTACGACCTGCTGGCGCTGATGAATGGCTCCGAAGGCTTGCTGGCGATGATCACCGAAGTGACCGTCAAACTGACGCCGAAGCCGGAATTGGCGCAGGTGGTGATCGCTTCCTTTGGTGATGTGCGGCAGGCCGGCGATGCAGTGGCCAGCATCATCGCCGCTGGCATCATCCCGGCCGGGCTGGAAATGATGGACAAGAAGGCGATCCACGCCGTCGAGCCCTACGTCAATGCGGGCTACGACATGGATGCCGAAGCCATCCTGCTCTGCGAATCGGACGGGACGCCCGAAGAGGTGGCCGAAGAGATCGGCCGCATGACGGCAGTCCTCGAGAACAGCGGCGCCTCGGGGATTCGCGTTTCTCGGGATGAAGCCGAGCGACTGAAGTTCTGGGCCGGACGCAAGGCGGCATTTCCGGCGGTTGGGCGGATGACTCCCGACTACCTGTGCATGGACGGGACAATCCCACGCAAGCGGCTGGCCGAGATGCTGGAAGCGATCAACGGCCTGTCGGAAAAATACGCCTTGCGTTGTGCGAACGTCTTTCATGCCGGCGACGGCAATTTGCATCCGCTGATCATGTACGACGCCAATCAGCCCGGAGAACTCGATCGGGCGGTGGCTTTTGGCGCCGAGATCCTTGAGCTGTCGGTGCGCTTCGGCGGCACCATCACCGGCGAGCACGGCGTCGGTATCGAAAAAGTCGACGTCATGGCCGAGCAGTTCAGTCTGGCCGAAATTGCCGCCTTTCATCGCCTGAAAGCGGCTTTCGACGAGCACGGGCTGCTCAACCCCGGCAAGGGCGTTCCGACGCTCGCCCGCTGCCGCGAGTACACCCTGGCCCGCGCCGGTAACGCTGCCACTTCGCCGAGGCTGTGATGGAAGAATTGATCGATGACTGGATTGGTCGTGTGGCCGACGCAGCAAGTTCCGACCGTGGCCTGGCGATTCGTGGCGGTGGCAGCAAGCTCTTTTACGGTTGCCCGGAGCAGGGCGAGGTGCTCGAGGTCGGTGGCTATCGCGGCATCGTCGCCTACGAACCGACCGAGCTGGTGGTCACCGCGCGTGCCGGCACGCCGCTGCGCGAACTGGCGGCGGCGCTGGCCGAAAAAGGGCAGTGGCTGCCGTTCGAGCCGCCGCACTTCGGGCCGGCGGCGACGGTTGGCGGCATGCTCGCTGCCGGCCTTTCCGGACCGCGCCGCCAGGCTGTCGGTGCCCTGCGCGATTATGTTCTCGGCGTCAAGCTGTTGAATGGTTCTGGCGAAGTACTCTCCTTTGGCGGCCAGGTGATGAAGAATGTCGCCGGTTACGACGTTGCCCGCCTGCTCGCCGGCAGCCTCGGTACGCTGGGCATCGTGCTCGAGGTATCGCTCAAGGTTCTACCGCTACCGGTCGCCGAGAAGAGCCTGCGTTTTGCGATCGACGAGACTTCGGCGCTGAAAAAACTAAACGAGTGGGGTGGCCGGCCCTTGCCGATTTCGGCTTCTGCCTGGCACGACGGAATGCTGACCCTGCGTCTGTCGGGAGCCGCTGCGGCGGTCGCCGCGGCGCAGCGGCATCTCGGCGGCGAGGCGCTGGCAGACGGTCTGGCAGCAGCTTTCTGGCAAGCGCTGCGCGAGCAGAGTTTTGCCTACTTTACCGGTGACGCGCCCTTGTGGCGCTTGTCCTTGCCGTCGGCCGCGCCGCCGCAGGCGCTTCCCGGCCCGACGCTGATCGAGTGGGGCGGCGCCCAACGCTGGTTGCGGGAGGGCGACGAACGCGCAATTCGCGTCGCGGCGGCCAAGGCCGGCGGCCATGCGACGCTGTTTCGTGCCGACGATGCCGCGAAAGCTGCGCAGGGCGTTTTCCAGCCACTGCCGGCAGCGCTGCTGCGGATTCATCGCAATCTGAAGCGCGCCTTCGATCCGCAAGGGGTTTTCAACCGCGGCCGGATGTATCCGGGACTATGAGAGTTCGCTGACCATGCAAACCAATCTTGCTGATTTCATCAAGGACACGCCTGCCGGGCGCGAGGCCGACGCAATTCTGCGCAGCTGTGTGCATTGCGGTTTCTGCACCGCGACCTGCCCGACTTTCCAGTTGCTCGGCGACGAGCTCGACGGGCCGCGCGGGCGCATCTATCTGATCAAACAGATGCTCGAAGGGCAGCCGGTCAGCGAAACGACACAGCTGCACCTCGATCGCTGCCTGAGCTGCCGCTCCTGTGAGACGACCTGTCCGTCGGGCGTGCGCTATCATCGCCTGCTCGAAATCGGGCGCGAGGTCATGGAGGAGCGCGTGCCGCGGCCGCTGGCAGTGCGCGCGACGCGTTTCCTTCTCTGCGAAGCGCTGCCGCGGCGCTGGATCTTCAAACCGGCCGTGGCCATGGGCCAGTTGATGCGGCCGCTGTTGCCGGCGGTTCTGGCCGAAAAAGTGCCGATGGTGGCGGAGGGCGCTGCCCGGCCCTGGCCGCGGAGCAGCGGGCACCGGCGACGAATGATTGCCCTTGCCGGTTGCGTGCAGCCGATCCTGACGCCGAATACCAATGCCGCGACGGCACGGGTTCTCGACCGGCTGGGCATCGAGTTGATCGAGGCACCGAGGGCCAGTTGTTGCGGTGCGCTGCGCTATCACCTGCACGCACAGGAGAAGGCACTCGACGACATGCGGCAGGTGATCGATGCCTGGTGGCCAGACGTCGAGAGCGGCCGCGTCGAGGGCTTCATAATGACTGCCTCGGGTTGTGGCGAGCACGTGCGCGAGTACGGTAACTTGCTGAAAGACGATCCGGCCTACGCCGACAAGGCCGCGCGCATCGCCGCCATGACCCGCGATGCCTCCGAAGTGCTGGCCGCCGAGCAGGAGCCGCTGGCTGCCTTGCTGCGCCAGGCGGGGGCCGACAGCGGTCAGCGCGTCGCATTCCACTCGCCCTGCACGCTGCAACACGCGCAGAAGATTCGCGGTGTCGTCGAGACCTTGCTGGCAGCTGCCGGTTATCAGCTTTCGCCGGTCGCCGATCCGCACCTGTGCTGCGGCTCGGCGGGGACTTACTCGATCAGCCAGCCGGTACTTGCCAAGCAGCTGCGCGACAACAAGCTGGCGGCCATGGCCGCCGGTTCGCCGGCAGTCATGGTGACGGCCAATATCGGTTGTCAGACGCATCTGCAGAGTGGCAGCGCGATGCCGGTGCGCCACTGGATCGAACTGATCGATGAGCGCTTGAACGTCGGCGCCTGAAACAAACAACGAGCGCAGCAGAAAGGCGTCTCTGCTGATACGGGGAAGCCATGGAAATCAAGGATCTGGTCGGCAGCTACGCGGCACTTGCCGAAAACTTCCGCTGGCAGCTTCCGGAGAAGTTCAACATCGCGGTCGATGTCTGTGGTCGCTGGGCCGCGGATCGCAGTCGCTTTGCGCTGTACTACGAGGACGAGAGCGGCTTCACGTCGGCGCATACCTTCTGGGACATTCAGCAGCAAGCCAACCGTCTGGCCAACGTCCTCGCCGCACTCGGGACTCTGGCCGGCGATCGCGTCGCGATCCTGCTGCCGCAATGTCCGGAAACGGCGATTGCCCATGTCGCCATCTATCAGATGGGCGCCCTGGCGGTACCACTGTCGCATCTGTTCGGTCCGGATGCGCTGGAATACCGGCTCGGCGATGCGGGCGCGCATGTCGCCATTGTCGATGCAAGCTCGCTGCCGAAATTGCTGGCGCTGCGCGACCGCCTGCCGCAGTTGCGGCACGTGATCGGCGTTGGCGCAGCACTCGGCAAGGGCGTCAAGTCGTGGGCGGAAGTCCTCGAGCATGCCTCGCCACGTTACACGCCGGTGCTTACCGGCGCCGACGATGCGGCGATGATCATCTACACCAGCGGTACCACCGGCAAGCCGAAGGGCGCGCTGATGGCGCACCGGACCTTGCTTGGCAACCTCAGCGGCTACGTCTGCTCGCATGACTTCTTCCCGCAGCCGGGCGACATGTTCTGGTCGCCGGCCGACTGGGCGTGGACCGGCGGTTTGTGGGACGTGCTCTTGCCGACCTGGCACTTCGGAATGCCCTTGCTCGCTTACAAAGGACGTTTCGACCCCAGCAAGGCGTTCTCGCTGATCGAGAAGTACGGCATCCGCAACAGCTTTCTCTTTCCAACCGCCTTGAAGATGATGATGAAGGCCGTCCCGGATCCGCGGGCAGAATACGATCTCGATCTGCGCAGCATCATGAGCGCTGGCGAACCGGTCGGGGAAGCAGTTTTCCACTGGGCGCAGGAAAAGCTGGGGGTGACCATCAACGAGATGTTCGGGCAGACCGAAATGAACTACGTGGTTGGCAATTGCGCATCGCGCTGGCCGGCCAAGCCCGGGGCCATGGGGCGCGCGTATCCCGGGCACCACGTGGCGGTCGTCGATGCGCGGGGCAATGTCCTGCCGCCCGGCGAACTCGGCGAGGTCGCCGTGCATCGCCAGTGCAAGGGTGAGTGCGACCCGGTGATCATGCTCGGCTATTGGCAGAATCCGCAGGCGACGGCCGACAAGTTCGTCGGCGACGGCTGGGGGCTGACCGGCGACCTGGCGAAAATCGACGAAGACGGCGATCTGTGGTACCAGGGGCGCGCCGACGATGTCTTCAATAGCGGTGGCTACCGCATCGGCCCGGCCGAAATCGAGAACTGCCTGCTCAAACATCCGGCGGTCGCCAATTGCGCGGTCATTGGCATCCCGGATGCGCTGCGCGGAACGCTGATCAAGGCTTTTGTTGTCCTGCAGCCGGGGGAGCTCGGATCGCCGGTCCTGGTCGAGCAATTGCAGCAGCAGGTGCGGCAGCATCTGGCTCCCTACGAGACGCCGAAAGCGATAGAATTCGTCGAAGCTCTGCCGATGACCACTACCGGCAAGGTGCAACGGCGCGTCCTGCGGGCGCGAGAAACCGATGGCAGGGGAGGCCGGGAAGGGTAAGGACTTGAGCGAAGGGCTTGAACGAACAACGGGAGCAGCAGCGGCGGAGCGGCGGCAAAAGCTCGACTTGCGGGCGGCTTTCGACGCCGCTTTCGTAATGATCGAGCCGTTTTTCGATCCGCAGCAGGGTTGGGCCGGACAGTCGCTCGAACTGCTTGCCTATCGCCTGCTGCGCGACAATTTCCCAAAGCTGAGCAGTGAAGAGGTGCATACCCTGGTGGTTGCCGCGCATCGCCTATATATCGAGCGGCACCCCGATCACAGCAGTCACTTGCCGCGCCCGAGCGAGCTTCGTCGGGTGGACCTCTAGAACACAATAAGCCGACGTTCGCTTGCTCTGCCGGTCTGCTTGCCACTCGTCAGGCGGCCCGACCCAGGACGGCGGCACCTGGCGGCACGGAAAGTCATAGTTAATGTCAATTTCAATCGATGCCTGCGTGGCACAGCATCAGGGTGATCGCCGCGAACAGCAGGACCGGGTAGCGATCCTGCCGCATCCGCGTGGCGGCGGTGTCGCGCTGGCCATTGTGGCCGACGGCATGGGTGGCCATACCGGTGGCGTGCTCGCCGCGCAACAGGTAGTGCACACGGCGCGCGACAACCTCGAGCGTTTTTCGGCGCGTTCCGAATCGGCGCGGGTGTTGCTGGAATCGAGCATCAACGAAGCGCACATGCTGATCAAGGCGTCGCGCTTCATCAACGAGAAAGATCCGCACAGCACGGCCGTGATGCTGCTGCTGCAACCCGGCAAGGTCAGCTGGGCGCACTGCGGCGACAGTCGCTTCTACCGTTTTCGCGGTGACAGCCTGATCTTTCGCAGCACCGATCATTCCTACGTCGCGCAATTGGTGGTGCAGGGCAGGGTAACGCCCGAAGAGGCCCTGGTCCATCCGCACCGGAACATCCTGCTGACTTCTCTGGGTGGGGTCGATACGCCCAAGGTCGCTTTCGGCGAGGCAGAGGATCTGCAGGCTGGCGATACTTTTCTGCTCTGCTCGGATGGTCTATGGGGCTATTTCACCGATCAGGAACTGGCCTGGGTGATTGATGGCGCAGCGTCGGCGCGTGAAGCCTCGGAACTGCTGATTGGCCGCGCACGCGCAATGGGCAACGGCGATGGCGACAATATCTCGCTGGCGATTCTCAGGTTGATCGAAGCGCCGGCGGCTGTTTCCGGTAACGGCGCTTCATCCGGCTCACTCGCGCCCGAGACCGCCAAGTAAGGCAGCTACCGCACGGCGTCGCTTGTGCGGGTGCTCGCTTCGGCCCGTGGATTTCGTGGCGTCGCCGTCAACCGCGGCGGCGATCGGACGCGGCTCGGCGCTTTCGTAGGGCTTGCTGAAGTCGAAGCCATCGGCGGCGATGTGGCTCGGGCGGCGGTTCGCGCCTTGTTTGCGCACGCCCTTGCGTGTTGGCGGACTACGCTCGGCGGAGCGCTCGTTGCGCGCTGCTGCTGGCGAAGCCGGCGCCGGCGCCGGCGCGACCGGATTGCGGCGATGACGATGCTTGTCGCCGGGCGGGTAGGTGTAGTCGTACTCCGGTTCGAAGCCGGCGATGATTACCTGCTCGACCTTGATCTTGATCAGCTTCTCGATGTCGACGAGATAGGGCACCTCGCTTGCCGAGACCAGCGAAATCGCGGTGCCAGCCTTGCCGGCGCGGCCGGTGCGGCCAATGCGATGGATGTAGTCTTCTGGCGTGCGCGGCAGTTCAAAGTTGATCACGTGCGGCAACTCGTCGATATCGAGCCCGCGGGCGGCGACGTCGGTCGCTACCAGGACCAGTACCGAGCCGTCCTTGAAGGCTTCCAGCGCCTTCAGACGTTCCAGCTGGCTCTTGTCGCCGTGGATCGAGTCAGCGGCAATCCCGGCGCGCTGCAGTTCGCGTGCCAGACGGTTGGTTTCCAGCTTGGTGCGGGTAAAGACCAGGACCTGATTGAAATCGGAGGAACGCAGCAGTTTGACCAGCAAGGCCCTTTTGGTTTCGCTGGCGACCGGGTGGACGCGGTGGGTAATGGTCTCGGAGACCGTGTTGCGCTTGGCGACTTCGATCAGTTCCGGTGCCTGCAGCATCTTGTCGGCCAGCTTCTTGATCTCTTCGGAAAACGTCGCCGAGAAGAGAAGGCTCTGGCGTTGCTTCGGCAGCATATTGATGATTCGGGTCACATCGGGGATGAAGCCCATATCCAGCATGCGGTCGGCTTCGTCGAGGACCAGCGCCTGGACGCTGTTGAAGTGCAGGCACTTTTGTTCGACGAGATCGAGGAGTCGGCCAGGGGTGGCCACCAGCACTTCGACGCCGCAGCGGATTTCGGCAATCTGCGCCTTGATGTCGACGCCGCCGTAAGCGCAGCAACTCCTGATCGGAACGTGCTTGCTGTAGGTCTTGACCGATTCATGGACCTGGATCGCCAGTTCGCGCGTCGGCGCCAGCATCAGCACGCGCACCGGGTGGCGGGCCGGCGATGGACTGGGGCTGGCGAATGGCAGAATGCGCTGCAGCAGCGGTAGGGTGAAGGCGGCCGTCTTGCCGGTGCCGGTCTGCGCGCCGCCCATCAGGTCACGTCCGGCGAGAACGACCGGTATCGCTTGCGCCTGGATCGGTGTGGGCTCCGTATAGCCCTGGTCGGTAACGGCGCGCAGCAGATCGGGTGCCAGACCGAGATCGGAAAAACGAATGGGTGCAGCCTTCGGATCAGTCAAGAGAGTCAACGCTCGATCACAGAAAAAACGAAATTATACATTGATTTGCGGCGTGTCCGGCGGCGACGGCTGCGGCCTTGGTCAGTCGGGAAGCGGTCGGGAGACAGCCGGGCGTGCGCGGCGCGGCACCCGTTCAGTGTCGCTCAGGCAAGGAGATGCAGAGCACGTTCGGCGGCGATGTCGAAGGTCGCGATCCCGGATACGACCTGTGCACGGCCCGCACGCACCTGCTGGTCGAGTAGCGCTCGCGGCATGGCAACGGCGAAGCCCCAGTCCGGGTTGAAGAGCACGATGGTTGGCGACGACGGGCTTTGCCAGCAGCAGAGACCGCAGAGTGGTTTCTGCTCCTGCTCGGGCAGGGAGAAGCGCAGCCAGTCGCCGACCTGCCAGCCGCTGCTGCTGCGAGCCACGTGCTCCTGTTCGTCGGGCAGGGCCAGGTACTGGACCTGCAGCCCGTCGCGCGCGAGCAAGCGTGCTCCGCTCTTGGCCGCTGGGCTGCTCGGGCGCCGCCGTTCGGGCGGCATCCCGGCCGGTCGGGCGCCATCCTGCGCCTGGCCGCGTAGCGCCGCCGTCTGCAGGTCGAACAGGCGGTTGAGGAAAGGCAGTCTCTCGGCCCGTGAAATGCCGATTTCATCAAGCCCGCTGCCGATTCGCTTGATCAGCGACGACGCCAGGCCGGCCAGATGTTTGCGTTCTTCGTTGCTTTGCTTCGGTTGCACGCTCCAGATCAGCTCTCCTCCGGTCGCGCTGTCCTGTTGCCAGCGCGCACCATCCGTGCCGCCAGCTTGGGCAGCAGCGGCCATCACCCGTACCCAATAGCGTTCAAGAAAGGTGGCGATTTCCGGCGAGCGTGTTCGGGCCAGGCTAGCGCACAGCCAGTTTTCGGCCGCCTCTTCGGCGGCGATCGCCTGCTCATGCGCAACGACTAGGCGGATGTGACCGCTGGCGGCTTCGCGAACCGCCTGGTCGCGTTCGCCGATCAGTACCTCGAGTTTGGCGAGCGCCTCGCCGAGTGCTTCGCTGCTGCCTTGCTGGCTGTCGTGGAGCGCGGTCGCCAGGTCTGCGATGCGCTTGCATAGCGGGTGATCGCGGTTCGCATTCAGGGGCAGCCCGACGGCCGCGCGGGCCATGCGATTGATCAGTACGCGCGCCGGATGCTCGCTGTTGGCAAACAGCGATGGGTCGACGATGGCCAGTTTGAGCAGTGGAATCTGCAGGCGACCAATGATTCCCTTGACCGTCTCGGGGAGGTCTGCCGACTCGAAAATGGCTTCAAAAATAAGCGCCATGGTGTCGAGCGTGAGGGTCTCGGCACTGCCGAGTGGCAGATCGAGGTCACTAGACTTCAGCGGACGCGGTGCGGGCGCCAGGCCTTCGTCCTCACCCGCAGCGCCTGGCGACAAGGTCGAGCGCAGTTCGAGGGCCGTCAGCCGGTCGAGCACATTCTCCAACATTACCGTTGCCGTGCCGTCAAGCAGGGAAATTACCGGTGCTGCCTGGTCGCCCGCAGGCGCTTGCGGCAGGCCGCTACGGTGACGCAGCACGTCCTGCAGCAGCAACAGGGCATTGCTGCTCGCCGCCCGGGGGGCGCTGCTACCTGGCTGCTCGCCGGCAGCCCTGGTGGGCGCCGTGACCCTGGCGCCGGGGTGCTGCGCCTGCGTCGGCTCGACGCCCAGTTTTGTCAACAAGTCGTTGATTTCGTCATACAGCGCCGGCAAGTCCCGGCACAGAAGATCTTCGATTCGATCGAGGACCGTGAAGGTCTGCTCGGTGCTTCCATCGTACTGCGCACAGATCGCCGCGAGGCCCTCGCAGATTGCTTCCGGGCCTACCGGATTGTCATCGGGCCCCATCGTTGAGCGCTGCAGCAAGGTCAGGTACAGCGAACGGCTGCGCCAAAGCGCGCGGCCGCCGGCATCACGCAGGTGGGTGGTGATTTCCGTTAGACGAATGCCCACTTCGAGGTCGTCGTCGCCGATCAGCGTCAGCCGTGAGGCGGTCAGGCTTGCAGCCTCGTCGAATCCGTCGAGTGGCTGGGCCGATGCCAGCATGTCGTGAGCCTTACCCACTGCGCGACTGAATGCGTCCAGGCATCCCGAGATGTTGCCGCCCGCTTCGCCGACTATCTTCCGGAGCCGCTGCTGAAAGAGATTTCTGCTGGCGAGCAGAACCTGCGCCCGATAGTCGTTTGCGGGCGGTGGCGGCGGCGGCTGATGATCTGGCATGGGTTGATCGCTTGCTGGCCGGTTGATATCCGTAGGCGGTGGCGATTGCGTGTATGGTTATCCGGCGCACCTCGGTCGTAACCGGGGCACACCTGACGACGGGATTATAGACGAGGATGGCACAGTTCTGCCGTGTGCAGCGGCAGGTCGGAGTGCGCCCTGCCTGGAGCGCATGATCATTCTTGCCCGCGCGATCCGTCCAACACACATGGAGGAAGCATGAACAACAGGCAGCTTGGCAGTAGTGCCCTGGAGGTCTCCGAGATCTGCCTCGGGACGATGACCTTCGGGCAGCAGAACAGCGAGCCGGAAGCGCATGCACAGCTCGACCGTGCATTTGCGGCCGGGGTCAATTTCATTGATACCGCTGAAATGTATCCGGTGCCCGCGCGGGCCGCTACCGCCGGCAGAAGCGAAGCGATCGTCGGCAACTGGCTGGCCACTCAGTCGCGGCAGGAGGTGATCGTCGCCAGCAAGGCGGCCGGGCCGTCACGCGGCCTGAAGTGGCTGCGCGACGGCCCGCTGGCTTTCGACCTGCCCGGTCTGCGCAGTGCGCTCGAAGCGTCGCTGCGGCGTTTGCGTACCGACTACATCGATCTCTACCAGTTGCACTGGCCGGCGCGCAATCAGCCGATGTTCGGTCAGTGGCAGTACGATCCGGCAACGGAGCACGCGTCGACGCCGATTCTGGAGACCTTGCAGGCGCTGGCGATCCTGGTTCAGGAAGGCAAGATTCGCTACTTCGGTCTCTCCAACGAGCACCCCTGGGGGGTGATGGAGTTCGTCCGCCTGGCCCGCGAGCACAACCTGCCCCGACCGGTTTCGCTGCAGAATGCCTACAATCTGCTCAACCGCGTCTATGAGAGCGGATTGGCCGAGGTCTGCCACCGCGAAAACATCGGCTTGCTACCGTACTCGCCACTCGCCTTCGGCATGCTCTCCGGCAAGTACTTGGCCGACGCGAAAGCAGCTGGCCGGCTTACGCAGTTCGGCGATTTCGGTCAGCGCTACGCCAAGATCAACGTTGTGCCGGCAGTGGCTGCCTACGCCGAACTTGCTCACCGGCACGGGCTGCGGCCCAGCCAGCTGGCGCTGGCTTTCGTTTGCTCACGCTGGTTTTCGGCGAGCACGATCATCGGTGCGACCAGCATCGCACAGCTCGACGAGAATCTCGGCGCGCTGGCCGTGCCGTTGCCGGCAGCGCTGTTGGCCGAGATCGATGACATTCATCTGCGTTATACCAATCCCGCCCCGTGAGCCGGCAGCAGGGGCATCGCTCTGAGGTGGCGAGCCCTTCTTCCAGGCGGGGAGGCGGGAGCTTCGCGAATCGCTGGCGCGACTTTCACATCAATGCGTGCCGCTCGCCGGCCTCTCCGCAACCGGGTCGGCTCCGGCCCCGTCGCGTTCTCCGCCTGTCGCCGCGTCGCCGGCTTCCTCTGTCGGTGGCGGCCTTCTCTTTTTCCTGGCGCCTGGAGGCTGAGGTGGCGGTAATTGTGGCTCGACGGTTTCGAGCTTGTTTTCGCGCATGTAGCTGTCCATGTCTCGCCAGCCCTGGTAGATCGCGGCCTTCGGTAACCAGGAATAGATCGAGTAGCAGTCCTCGATCGCGCGTCCCGACTGTCGACAGCCACCGCCGACCGCCTGTCCCTCGGCCGCGAGTCGAGCGGCCTTGGCGAGGGGCTCTTCGAGCCCCATCCTGTCCTTGATCAGGTCACAACCGCTGCTGCCGAAGAGCAGTGTGCCGGCGAGCAGGAGGAGGCGTAGCGGACTACGCGGGTGATCGAACAACGAAACCCCCTGAGTGATGGCTTGGCAATGGCACATTCTACTCATAAACGCGGGCGCCGCGCTGCGCTCAGGGAATCAGGCGAGCGAGGATACGGGTGCGCCGCTTGTGTTTGAGTTCCCTGACCAGGTCGGCGATCAACGCCAGTTGTTGCGGACCGACGTCGTCGGCGAAGGGATTGATCAAGGCACGCAGCGCCTCCATCTTCTGCGCGTCCCGCCGCAGGCGGAGCTGGCGGTAGATCGCGGCCAGCTGGCTGGCCGCCGGCAGGGCTGCTTCGGCGGTCACGCCTGGGCAACTCAGTGCCCGCAGATAGCAATTCGTTGCTCCGACAAGGTCTTGGTCATTGAGCATCGCCTCGCCGCGCAGACTCCACGCGCCGGCTTCGAAGGTGGGAGTCAGGCCCAGGGCGATGGCCTCGCCGAAAAGTGCGTGTGCCCGCCCCCAGTCTCCCAGCTTGAGCGCGGCCAGGGCGCTATGGAACTGCTGCTGGCCAGCGCCGGCTTCAGGCTCCACGCTGGCGAAGTTTCTTGGCTGGTGCGCGGCGCTTACGCGCGGGATGTCCAGCGCTGACGATGTATCCGGGTGGCCGTTGCTGCGGGCACCCTTTTTCTGGCGCTGGCGGTGCCACCGTCGTTGCAGGACGACGCCGCCAAGCAGAGCCAGCGCGGCCAGAGGCAGCGCGGCCCACAGCACTGGCGAGGAAATCGCCCGCCGCCATGCCGGCGGCACGAAAAAGGAAGGCGCAGCCGTTGCCGCGGAAGCTGGCGCGCCGCTGTTGTCCGCCGCCGCCGGCGTCGCCGCGGCAGTGACTGCGAGCGCTACCGTTCGCTCCGCGAAGCTCCAGCGCAAGGATTGTGGCGGCGGCTCGGGCACTTCGAACACCATGCACAGCTCGACACTGCGCCCCTGCATTCTGAGAGACAGGGGGCCACTGTAGCTGTCCGTGCGCAGTATGGCTATTTCCCTTTCATCGTCAAGCTTGGCCTTGGTTTCGTTGCCCGCCCCGATCGGCGCTCGCAGGTAGCGGCAAGTTCCGATGTGCGCGCCGACGGCAAGCAGCTCGGCGGCGATTGGAACGTCGCCCGTGCCGGCCAGCAGCCCTGCCGTCGCCAGGGGGTGTGGCCCGAACGAGCCGTCACCGGCGACCTTGACGGTGCCACGCACTTCAAGTAGCGCGTTGCCCTTGCGCGGCGTTCGCTCAAGCCAGCCTCCGTCGACCAGTTGTTGGAAAGAAGAAACGACGCTTAGCGTCGCATTTTCGATCTGCCAATCTTGCTCGGCCGTCTCCTGTGCCACCGGCCGTTCGGCAAAGCACAGTACGAGAAGCAGCGTTGTCAGGGCATGGCGCAGGAGATGCTTGCTGTTCATTAGCATTGGGGCACTGGGAATGCGATCGTCGGAATGAATGAGCGGTCGGTGGTAGACACAGCCGGGAGTATCCCGTTTTCGCTCGTCAGCTCGGCCAGACAAGCCACCATCCAGTGCTGTTCTGGTCGGGCAAGGTGGCAAGCCGGAATTTTAAGGCTTGCGCTCCTGTCGCAGTTTACGCGAAAGCGGCGGCCGCTGGCGCAGAATCAGGCCGCCGATCAGCGCAGCGGCCTGATTCTGCGCGAGTGGCGCGAAAGCGATGCTCACGGTTTATAGTGTGCGTTGCTTGCCGACGGATCGAAATCATCATCATGCCTGCCTACCCCGGACCCACCCTCCTTACACTGGCCAGCGTCCTACTGCTATTCGCGTGCACTGCCTACGTTGGTCGCTGCCGGATGAAGTTTGCTATCCGCGCGCCAGCGATCAGTGGCCACCCGCAGTTCGAGATTGCCTATCGCATTCAGATGAATACCCTGGAAAATACCGTCGCCTTCCTGCCCGTGTTGTGGGTCTGCGCCCTCAACCTGTCGTCATTCTGGGCAACTTTGCTCGGCGGCGGCTGGTTGCTGGCCCGGGTGTGGTATGCGCTGGCCTATGCCCGCGACCCGAAGACGCGCGGCCCTGCCTTCGCGCTGTCGATGCTCTGCTTTGCGGGGCTCGGGCTGGGTGGCGCCTGGGGCGTTCTGAGCGGGTTGGTCGGCTGAAGCCGGACGCCTCCCCCGAGCCGCGCGCGACGGCGCCCAGGCTGCGGCCGCTGCGCGCTCTGCTGCCCTATGTGGCGCCCTACGGCAAGCAGGTCGCTGTCGCCTTGCTGCTCTTGCTGCTCGCTGCCGCGGCGACCTTGAGCCTGCCATTTGCCGTGAAATTGCTGGTCGACGGCGGCCTGGCACTGCCGCCCGGCAGTGAGCTTGGCGAACGCATGCTGGCCATTCGCGAGCACTTCCTGTGGCTGTTTGCGGTGGCGGTGGGGCTTGGCGTCGCCACCGCCGGACGCTACTACATGGTCAGCTGGATCGGCGAGCGGGTAACCACCGACCTGCGCCAGGCGGTCTATGCGCATGTGCTGCGACAGAGTCCGCAATTCTTCGAAACGCTGAAGTCGGGCGAAGTGTTGTCACGCCTGACCACCGACACCACGGTGATCCACAGTGCGGTCGGTTCGAGTATCAGCATGGGGCTGCGCAATATGGTGCTCTTCGTTGGCGGTCTGACGATGCTGGTCAGCACGACGCCACGGCTGATGCTCACCGTCGCCGGAATTATCGTGCTGTTCGTGTTGCCGGCGGTGCTCATCGGTCGGCGCGTACGCAAGCTGTCGCGCGCCAGCCAGGACCGCATCGCCGATACCAGTGGCATTGCCGGCGAGATTCTAAATGCCATTTCGATCGTGCAGAGCTATACCCAGGAGGATGCGGAAGCGGCGCGCTTCTCGGCCGCCAACGAGAAGGCTTTCGCGACCTCGATCCGGCGCACCGGTACGCGCTCGGCATTCACCGCCTTTGTCATCATCGGCGTCTTCGGTTCGCTGCTCTATGGTTTGTACGGTGGTGTGCAGGCGGTACTCGCTGGCGAGATGAGCGCCGGTCAGTTGAGCCAGACGGCGCTCTATGTGATGCTCGTCGCCGGCAGCGTGGCCGTTCTTGCCGAGGTCTGGGGCGAGTTGTTGCGCGCTTCGGGGGCAACCGAGCGGCTGATGGAGTTGCTCAGCCTGCGCTCGCCGATTGCCGAGCCGGCGGCGCCAATTTCTCTGCCGGCGCCTGCCGGCGGCCTGCGCGTCACTTTCGAGCAGCTGCGCTTCGCCTATCCCTCGCGACCGGCGCAGCTCGTGTTGCAGGGCCTCGATCTGAGCATCGCAGCCGGCCAGACGGTGGCTCTGGTTGGTCCCTCCGGCGCCGGCAAGACGACGGTTTTCCAGTTGCTGCAGCGCTTCTACGATGTCAGCGAGGGGGCCATCCGAATTGATGGCATCGACCTGCGTTGCTCGCGTCTGGCTGAGCTGCGCCGGCGTATTGCCGTGGTGCCGCAGGAAGCGGTGATCTTTTCGGGTAGCGTCGCCGACAACATTCGCTACGGCCGGCCCGAGGCCAGCGACGAGGAAACGCGGGCTGCCGGGGCCGCCGCTTTCGTCGACGAATTCGTGCAGCGACTGCCCGACGGCTACGCGACCTTCGTCGGTGAGCGTGGCGTCCGCCTGTCGGGCGGCCAGCGGCAAAGGATTGCCATCGCCCGCGCGATCCTCAAGAACGCGCCGCTGCTGCTGCTCGACGAAGCGACCAGCAGCCTTGACGCCGAAAGCGAGCGCGTCGTGCAGGCGGCGCTCGAAACGGCGATGAGCGGTCGCACGACGGTCGTCATCGCCCATCGCCTGGCGACCGTGCAGCGCGCCGACCGGATCATTGTCCTCGATCACGGGCAGCTGATCGACGCCGGCACGCATCTCGAACTGGTCGAGCGCGGCGGTCTCTACGCGCGTTTGGCGGCGCTGCAGTTCGCGGTCTGAACGGGGTTCCCGGGCTCTGCCAGGCTAGCCACGGTCGACGCTGATCATGGATACCAGTTCGCGCTCGTCGAGTTCCTCTTCAATGATGCGCAGGGTTTCGTCGTTGATCGCGTCGGCAGCGTGCAACTCGTGCAGGCGCTGGCGTTCGGCGCCGATCGCCGCCAGGCGCAGTTGGCGGCGCAGGGCGATATGCGTCGCTCGCAGTTGGGCATGTCCGGGGTCGCCTTCGAGCAGTTCCAGCTTGCCCTGGTAGCGCGCGAGCAGCTGCTCGGCGAAAGCGCGATCCTCGGGGTCGTCCAGTTCCCTGGACGCGACGGCTACCTTCGCCAGCGCTGCGCGAGCGATCGCGGCACGTGCCGCGTGCTCCTCGTGAGCGGGCTGGTCATCGCTGTTGAGCGCCAGCTTGCGGATCAGCCAAGGGAGCGGCAGGCCATTCAGGGCAAGCGTCAGGATGATCGTCGCCGCGGCCAGAAAGACCACCAAATCGCGCTCGGGAAAGGGGGTGCCAGAGGCGATCACGGTCGGGATCGATAGCGCGGTGGCCAGGGTGATCGAGCCGCGCACCGCCGCCCAGCTGACCAGCAGCAGGCGCCTCGGGTCCGGTCCCGAGGCGTCGCCGCCCCAGCCCCAGTGCAGGCGGAAGCGCAGATGCGCCGAGGTCCACACCCAGGCGATACGCAAGACCATCAGCAACAGCCACAGGGCAAGCGCGTAGAGGGCCAGGTCGAGCGGTGCGAAATGGTCGACGCCGGTCAGCATGCGGCGCAACTGCAGACCGAGCAAGACAAAGACGACGCCGTTCAGAACGTAGGACAACATTCGCCAGACCTCGCGTGCATGCTGGCGCGCGTCGGCACTCAAGCCCTTCGCCTCCTGGCCACTGGCCCACAGGCCGGCCGCAACGACGGCCAGTATTCCGGAAACCTGCAGCGCCTCGGCGGCAAGGTAGGCGCCATAGGGGATGAGGACCGTGAGCAGGGTCTGCAGCACGGGATCGCCGGCGTGCAGACGAATCAGCCGTTGCCGCAGCTCGCGCCCGAACCATTCGACGCTGACGCCGACGAGGATGCCGCCGCCGGCCAGGTGCACAAAGTCCCCGGCGACCGTTGTCGACGAGAACAGCCCGGTGGCGGCGGCGGCGAGCGCGAGTTTGAAAGCGACCAGCCCGGAGGCGTCATTGAGCAGGCTTTCGGCGTTGACGATGTGTACGATGCGCGCCGGCAAGGGCAGCAATTGCGTCGTCGCCACCGTGGCCACGGCGTCGGTTGGCGAGACGATGGCGCCGAGCGTGAAAGCGACGGCCAGCGGCATCGCCGGGATCAGCCAGTGCATCAGGTAGCCGACGGCAAGGACGGTCAGCACGACCAGGCCGAGCGCCAGCAGCAGTACCGGCTTCAGTGCGCGCACGAAATCTCGACGTGGCAAGGTCCAGGCATCGGCAAAGAGAATCGGCGGGATGAACAACAGCAGGAACAGCTCCGGATCGACTTCGATGCCGTCAAGCCCCGGCAGGAACGAGGCGACAACGCCGAGCACCACCAGCAGGATCGGCAAGGGCAGCGGCGTCCAATGGACGAGTGCGCCGCCGACCGCGATGGCCAGGAGAAGGAGCAGGCTGAGTTCGATAAGAGGCATGCGCGATTCTAGCTTATCCCTATGGAGAATGCGCGTATCGGATGCGCGTAGCGAACAAGGTCGTAGCGCTGCCTCTGGCACTGCTCGACGGCGGCGGCCGGACCGGACGAGCCGACGGCGTGCCCAGATGCGGCAGCGCTTGCACGGCACGTTCCCGGCACTCGAAGCGCTGGCTGCCAGGCTGGAAGCGAGTGCAGCATTCAAGGCGGTGCCGGTCGGGGAGCGAGCCGTGCTGGCGACGGTGATCGTGACCGTCACCGCCTCGGTGCTCAGCTTGCCAGCAGCTGGCCGAGGCGGCGAACGGCGTCCTCGATGGCGGGGGTATGTGGGTTGCCGCAATTGAGCCGCAGGCAGTTGCGGTACATGCCGCTGGCCGAGAACAGCTCGCCGGGCACATAGGCAACGCCGCCAGCGATGGCGCGGTCGTAGAGGGCGGTGGTATCCACCTTGTCGGGGAGTTCGACCCACAGTACGAAGCCGCCGAGCGGCTGCGTCATGCGCGTCGCCGGCGGGAAATGCCTGGCCACCGCCGCGCGCATGGCGTCCACCTGGCGCTCGTAAATCCGCCGCAGGCTGCGCAGATGACGATCGTAGGAGCCTGATTCGAGGTACTCGGCGACGACCAGTTGGGTAATCGGATTGGTGCCGCCACTACTCACCGTCTTGTGCAGCGCAACCTGTCGCCGGTAGCGGCCGGCGGCGACGAAGCCGAGGCGCAGGGCGGGCGACAGCGACTTGGAAAAGGACGAACAGAGCAGCACATTGCCGGCCTTGTCGAAGGCCTTGATCGGTCGCGGCGGTTTGCTGCCGAAATACAGGTCGCCGTAGATATCGTCTTCGATCACCGCTACGCCACGTTCGGCGGTCAGCTTTGCCAGTCGGCGCTTGTGCTCGTCGGGCATCATGCTGCCCAGCGGGTTGCTGGCGTTGGGTACCAGCAGACAGGCGCTCACCTGACCGTCGCGGGTGGCCAGATCGAGCGCCTCGATCGACAGGCCGGTGCGCGGGTCGGTCGGGATTTCCAGCGCTTTCAGCCCCAGCGTTTCGAGCAATTGGAGCATCAGGTGATAACTCGGGGACTCGACGACCACCGTGTCGCCGCGCTTGGTCACTGCGCGCAGACACAGACCCAGGGCTTCGGTGCAGGAATTGGTGATGACGAATTCGTTTGCCGCCAGCGGCCCGGCCCAGCCGACCGAGCGCAGCACCAGCTGACGGATCAGCGCCGCTTCGTCCATGTTGATGTGGCTGGCCCCTTCGAGCAGCCGCGGGTGACGCCGCGCGACGCCGCCGTAGAGCCGCTGCAGCGCTGCCAGCGGCAGCAAGGTGGACGCCGGCAGGGCCGCACCGAGCGGCGCGACGCCCGGTTTGCCGCCCGTCTGAAGGACCTGTATCAGGCGCTGGCTGACATCGACCGGTACGGCTTCGTCGGGCGTCGAGCGCGCGTTCGGCTGCTCGTGCGGCGCCGGCGCATGGCGGACGAAATAGCCGGATTGCGGACGTGCCTCGACGAGGCCACGATCTTCGAGTTGGTGCAGTGCCTGCAGCACCGTCGACACCGACAGTTGCCGCTCGCGCGACAGACGCCGCACCGACGGCAAGCGTTCGCCAGGGCGCAGAGTGCCGCCGGCGATGATGCTGCTCAGATCCTCGGCCAGTCGTTCGTAGCGCAGGAGTTCGTGTTGCATGGGCCTCACCAATACAGTTATTGCAAATATCGAGCGGTACAGTTTCGAGTTATAAAAACTGTGCTGGTCACAATTCTGCCAAGTTGTCACTGTTTTATCAACCTCCACTGGCCTACACTGGGGGCATCAGAACAGCAACACAGGAGCTGGCCATGGACTTCGATTTGTACAACAGCGAGCTGTATCTCGCTCACAACGCACCAGTCAGACTGATGTCGGCTCGGGGCGTGCGCATCGTCTGCACCGCCGGGCGGGTCTGGCTGACCGTCGAAGGCGAAGCCGGCGACATTCTTCTCGCCGCCGGTGAGAGCCACTTGGTGCGTGGTCGCGGTCTCGCCTTGTTGGAGGCGATCGGTGACGGGCGCGTCCGCTTCGAGAAAGCGCCGCACCCGCTGCGCAGGATGGTGCTGGCTTCCCTGCAAAAGCTGTGGCATGGGCGCCGCGATCTGCCGTTGCCCGAGCAGCACCCGGCACTCCGCTTGCCCATGGTTTCCAGGCATGTCGGCGCCTAGCGCAAAGCTGACGGCTGTCCGGGCGAGCGTGAGGGGGGCTTCGCAGCCTGCCGTCGAATGCTCAATGAACAACGGAAGATATTGAACGTCGCGGGCTCTGCGTTCATAATCGGTGCTTGTTCATGACTTGTGACGAGTGCCTGGAATGAGCGAGCTGGAAGAAATCACCCTTTTCGAGAGGGTCCTAGAAGCGCTGCGCGGGCATGGCTTGGCGGTCCACGTGCACGACGAGCCGGGCATCCTGGTGGATCGGCGCGCGGGTACCTGGCTCGGCATTAGCAGGGACGGCAACAAGCTCGATTACGCCGCGCAGCTCAAGCGCCGGCTGACGCCGGCGACTCTTGGTGCTGTCGTGGCACAGTTGCAGCAGCCGGTCGAGGTCTGTGGCCCTGGCACGCTGTTGCTCACCGATTACGTGAGCCCGCCACTGGCCGATCAACTACGCGAACGCGAGCAGCAGTTCGCCGATTCGGCAGGCAATGCCTATCTCGAAGGCGGCGGCCTCTTCGTTTTCGTCAGCGGGCGCAAGCTGCACCCGAAGCAGCGTGCCTTGCGCGCGAGCGGTGGCTTTACCAGCACCCGGCTCAAGGTGCTGTTTGCCTTGATCTGCGACCCCGGGCTGGCTGACGCACCCTACCGCAAAATCGCGGCGGCAGCGGACGTCGCTCTCGGCGCCATGCCGGCTGTCGTCGCCGACCTGCGGCAACACGGCGCCTTGCGGGTCACCGGCAGACAGCGCTCCCTAGCCGCCAGCAAGCGCCTGCTCGACGAATGGGCGCTGGGATATGCGCTCGGCCTGCGCGGCAAGACGCTCAGCGAGCGCTATCTGGCGCAGCGCTTCGACGACTGGCGCGAGTGGCAACTGAATCCTGCGCACACGCGTTGGGGTGGCGAGGCGGCGGCCACTCTGCTGCTCCGCGAATTGACGCCGCATGGGCTGATTCCAAGCGTGCTGACGCTCTATGGCGACAAGCTGCCCGCACGTCTGCTATCCGAACAGGGAATCGAAGCCGCCGGTCCTGCCGCCTACGAGCGCCTGGTCGAGCTGCGCAAGCCTTTCTGGGGGGCGTCGTTGACAGCTGCCGAGGAGGTGGCGACGGTCCCCTTGCCCTTGGTCTATGCCGACCTGCTGGCGACCGGTAACCCGCACTGCCTCGAAGCGGCCGAGCTGATCTACCGCACCCGTCTCGTGGACCGCTTTCCAATGTGCTGAGCGCGGGCAGCGCTCATGCCTGGCGACGCGGCGCAGGTCTGGTGAGCTGTGCGCCAGCTGGACTCCGGCTGCCAGGGCGAGAATGGAAAGCGTCAGCATCGCCACGCTGCCGGGCTCGGGAATGCTCTCGGAGGTCGCCAAGTCAATCGTGCCGGTATGCGCGCGCAGAAGGGCGTCGATCTGTGAGGGGGCATGGGAGGGCCGGCAGGCGCTGTTCGGCTTCGCGCCGGCCGCGCTCAGCGCGCGTTTGCTGCCGCGTGCTTGCCAGGGCGGGCAGTCATCCACGCCGTCGGCTCGACGCCGACGTTCTTCGTTGCGTCGCTCAGCCATATCTCGCCATCACTGACCATGCAGGCGATGTTCATGCCGCGCGCGGCCAGCGCGGCCAGTTCGCCCGTCGCTTCGTGCGCCAGCGCGAAGACTGTCAGGTTGTCGCAGCGGGCGAGCGCGGCGCCGGTTTTCGCCCACCAGATGCTCGCCTTGTTGCCGCCGTAGGCATAGACGACGACCTGCCGGGCGCGGCCGCAGGCCCGGCGCAGCTGCTTTTCGTCGGGCAGGCCGACATCGATCCATAGATCAATTTCATTGCTGGGCGATTTTTGCCAAAGGTCGGGTTCGCCCTCGGTGGACAGCCCGGTGGTAAATTGCAGATTGTCGCTGGCATGCAAGGCAAAGGCCAGGAGGCGCACCATCATCCGTTCGTCGGTTTCGGAGGGATGGCGGGCGAGGGTCAGCGCGTGCGTGGCGTAGTAGCCGCGATCGGTATCGGAGACGGTGAGTTCTGCCTTGAAAATGGTCGCTTTCAGTGCCATGCGCGGTTTTCCTTCAACGTGCAAGTCGCGTACGCGACGCGCGAAGCTCCCGTCTCTCCTTGCGCGACAAGGGTTTGGGGGGCGGCGGGGAATTCAGCGAGCATGCTCCCTGCCCGGCGAACGATCCCGTCGTGCAAGCCGGAATGCGCACTGCAAGTGAAGGGCGGCGGTCATGGCTTTCATCACCTGGGGCGTCGCGACAGTCGTGAGCGTCAAGGTCGCCAGTGTGCGCGAAAGGCGATGCGCAAACAAGTTGCCGATCGCTCAGGTGGTGGCAGACCAGCAGCGTCGCGAGCAGCACGCGCTGCTGCGGGCGCCATCGCCACGCCACCTGCAAAAACCTTGATTGACCGCTGTTTACTGCCGCACCTATACTCGCTGAAGGGCTATTCAATGGTCGTGCCCGGGCGGGCGCCATGTGCCGCGCAGGTGGCGGCTGCGTGCGGCGCTTGCTCGGGCTGGCGGCGGAGGTCGTAAATGGCATTGTTCAGCATTCAAGGGAGCGCAGTGCTGTCGCTGGTCTGCGGTCTGGCGCTGACCGTCTGGGCCGCACAGTGGGCTGTCGGCGTCGCGGAAAGCGAGGCCTGGCACGAATTCGAACAGGCTGCGGCGATTCGTGTGTTGCAGCTCGACAAGCGGCTCGATGCCTACGAAGGCGTTCTGCGTGGTTTGCAGGGTTTTTTTGCCGGCTCGGTCGAAGTCGACCGTGGCGAGTTCCACCGCTATATCGATCGACTCGAACTCAAGAAGCGCCTCCCCGGCTTTCAGGTGGTCGGTTTCGCGCGCCGCGTTACGCTCGCCGAGCGCGACGCGTTCAGTGACGCAGTCCGTTCGGATCGCCACTTCCTTGGCGAGGGGTATTCGGGGTTTGCGGTGCGCCCGCCGGGCGAGCGGCCGGAGTATCTGGTGATCGAGTTCATTGAGCCGGCCCAGGGTAACGAAGCCGCGATGGGTCTTGATCTACTCAGCGAAAGTGCGCGTAGACATGCTGCCGAGCGTGCGCGAGCAACGGGCGCAGCTGCGGCCACAGCGCCAATAACGCTGGTCCAGGAAACCGGACGGCAGACCAGCTTTGTGCTGATGGTGCCGATCTATCGCAATGGGGCGCCGATAGCGACCACGGAAGAGCGGCAGGATGCCTTCCTCGGCGTCGTGTATGCAGCCTTTCGCATGGAGGACCTCGCTCGCGGCGTTTTCGGCGACGATGCGCAGCGTTTCGACCTGGCTATCGATGATGTCGGGCGCGTTGGCACGGCCGCTGGCAGCGCTGCCGATGTGCAGCCCCTGCTGCACCCGACGGCGTCGCAGCGCGAGGCCTCGCCTGCGCCCTTCGTCAGCACGAGGCTGCTCGACTTTGCCGGTCGGCAGTGGCGACTGCGCATCGATGCTGCCGAGGTGCCGGCCGCGGTCAAGCGCGGGGCGACGGCCGTTCTCGCCGGTGGTACGCTGATCAGCGTGTTGATTTTTGCCCTCCTGCACTCCTTTGCCGGGGCGCGCACGCGCGCCCTCAAGCTGGCCGACGGGATGACCCACGAACTGCGCGAATCGGAGGCCCGGACGCGTGCAGTGCTCGACAATACGCTGGATGCGATCATCACCATTGACGAGCAGGGGCTGATCGAAAGCTTCAATCTGGCCGCCGAGAAACTCTTTTGCTATGCCACCGAGGAGGTACTCGGGCGCAATGTCAAGATGCTGATGCCCGCGCCCTACACCGACGAGCATGACGGCTATCTCCGTGCCTATCGGCAAACCGGGGTGCGCAAGATCATTGGTATCGGTCGCGAAGTGCTCGGCAAGCGGGCCGACGGCAGTTGTTTTCCGATGGAGCTGGCGGTCACCGAGGTGATCGTGAATGATCGCCGTCGCTTCATCGGTCTGGCGCACGACATCACCGAACGCAAGAAAATGGAGCATCTCAAGAATGAGTTCGTGGCCACCGTCAGTCATGAATTGCGCACGCCTCTGACGTCGATTCGTGGTTCGCTGGGTCTGCTCGATGGTGGTCTGGCGGGCGAACTGCCGACGCAGGCGAAAGCGCTGATCGGCATCGCCGCCAACAACTGCGACCGGCTGGTCGATCTGATCAACGACATTCTCGATATCGAAAGAATCGCCTCGGGCCGGATGAGTTTCCAGTTCGCGACGCAGCCGCTGCTGCCCTTGATCGAGCAGGCAATCGAGGCGAACCAGGGCTTTGCCGTACAGCACGAGGTGCGCATCGAACTCGTCGCGCGCCTCGCCGACGAGGGCCAGGCGCGCATTGACGCCGATCGTTTCCTGCAGGTGCTTGCCAATCTGCTCTCGAACGCCGCCAAGTTTTCGCCGTCCGGGGAGACGGTCGATGTTTCCTTGCAGCGGCGAGGCGATCGCCTGCGTATAGAGGTCGTCGATCGCGGTCCGGGGATTCCGGAGGAGTTTCGGGCGCGAATCTTCGAGAAGTTCTCGCAGGCCGACGGGTCGACGACGCGCGCCAAGGGTGGCTCCGGTCTCGGTTTGTCGATCTCACGGGCGCTGGTCGAGCGTATGGGCGGCGAAATCGGTTTCAACAGCGAACCAGGTCACGGCGCCTGCTTCTGGTTCGAGTTGCCGGAGATTGCACCGCTGGCGAGGTCAGCAATGGCGGACAGCGAGCTTGACGGCGAGCCGGCAAGCGAGGCGCCGCGGGTGCTCGTTTGCGAGGACGATGGCGACATCGCGCAGATTCTGTCGACATTGTTGACGCGCGCCGGCTACCAGGTTGATCACGCTTCGAGCGCGGCGATGGCCAGAGATCTCCTTGGCAGCCGTCAGTACGCGGCGATGACGCTGGATATCGGCTTGCCCGATGAGAGCGGCGTCGACCTGCTGACCAGCTTGCGTGCCGCCAAGGGCGGTTTTCAGGTGCCGGTAGTGGTCGTCTCCGGGTCGCCCGACCTGGCGACCCCGGCGCTCGGAGGCGCGCTGGCGGTGGTCGACTGGCTTGACAAGCCGGTCGATGCGCAGCGACTTGCTGCCGCGCTGAAGCGGGCAATCCACGGGCCGGCGTCGCGGCGCGCGCGCATTCTGCATGTCGAGGACGACGCCGATCTGGTGCACATCGTGGCTGCCCAGTTCGGTTGCCTGGCAGAAATTGTCGGCGCGCGTACGCTGTCAACTGCCAGGGAGGAGTTGGCCACGCGGAGCTTCGATGTGGTGATCCTCGATCTCGTCCTGCCGGATGGCTCGGGGCTGGAGCTACTGCAAGTGATCCAGGACTTGGCCCATCCGCCACCGGTGGTCGTCTTTTCTGCCAGCGATGCCGAGATGCGGCTCGATACGCAGCAGGCGGTCGCTGCCAGCCTCGTCAAGTCGCGTACTTCCAACGAGCGGCTGGTACAGATCGTGCGTGAGCTGACGCAGCCGGCGATGGCAGACGAAGAAGAGATAGGAAAGCGGAAGGAGAACCTCAATGGTGATGACACAAAGGCACAGCCCAAATCATGAACGTCGTGACCGCCCCCTCTCATTTCCAGTGCGCAGTCCGGCGTGCACGCCGGCATCGCTCGCCGGGCAGGGAGCATGCTCCCTGAACTCCCCGCCTCACCCCAAGCCTTCTCAGGCGAGGGGAAAAGGGAGCCGCGTGAGTCGCCTACGCGACTTTCACGTCAAGGAGAACAACAATGAGTGCTAGCCTGCAACGGATTCTGTATGTCGAGGACGAAGTCGATATTCGCACGGTCGCCAAGCTGGCGCTCGAAGCCGTCGGCGGCTTCGAGGTCGAGGTCGCCGCTTCCGGCGATGAGGCGCTGCTACGCGTGCGCGAGTTTGTCCCCGATCTGCTGCTGCTCGACGTCATGATGCCGGGCATGGACGGGCCGGCGACCTTGCGCGCCTTGCGCGCACAGTTGGAAACCGAGTGTGTGCCGGCGATCTTCATGACTGCACGCGCGCTGCCCGGCGAGGTCGCGGCGCTCAAGGCGGAGGGTGCTCTGGGGGTGATTACCAAGCCCTTTGATCCGATGGCACTGGCCGATCGGGTGCGCATGCTGTGGGAGGCGCGCGATGCCTGAACTGCCCGCCGACAGCGCCGCGCAACTGGCGGCCCAACTGGCCGAACTTGCTAGGGAATTTGAGTGCTCCTTGCCGGCGCGAGTGGGCCAGATCGAGGCTGCGGTGCAGCTTCTTCGCCAGGGCTGGGAAGAAGCTGCACTGCGCGAATTGTCTGCCGCCGCACATCGTCTCGCCGGCGCTGCCGGCACCTTCGGTCACTCCGCGCTAGGCGCAACGGCTCTCCAGATGGAGGCGCTGGCCCGCCAGCTGGAGAGCGATCCGGCCGCACGAGTGGGCGCCGCCGGGGTGACCTTCGATCGCCTTCTGACAACGCTGAGGGCGGCGGCGGAGAGGTCGCCGCCGGTCGGCACGACACTGCCCGCCGTCCTCTCGGGAGCCAAGAAATGAACACAAGCGTGCCGGCGGGCAAACGCATTCTGATTGTCGAGGACGACTCCCTCGTTGCCCAGGCTCTGGCGCTGCGTCTGGCTGCGCTGGGTTACGCCGTCGCCGGGCCGGTAGCCTCCGGCGAAGAGGCGGTGGCTGCGGCGGCGCGTGACCGGCCCGACCTGGTGTTGATGGATATCGTCCTGCCTGGCGCAGTGGACGGCATCGACGCGGCGCGGGTGATCGTCGGCGAGCAACGCGTGCCGCTGCTCTATCTGACCGCCTACGACGACGAGGAGCGCTTCGCGCGCGCGCGCGTCACCGCGCCGCATGCCTATCTGATCAAACCCTATAACGACCGCGAGTTGCAGTTGGCCATCGAACTGGCGCTGCAGCGGCATCAGCACGAGGCCTTGTTGCATCGCCAGGCCGAGCGTCAGGAGCGACGCATCGATGAGCTGGCGGCAACGCTGGAGGCGCTCGTCGAAGGCTCCACCGACTGCATCTTCGCCAAGGATTTGGACGGCCGCTATCTCCTCTGCAACCGGGCTTTCGAGGACTTGCTGGGTCGCCAGCGCGAGGGCATTCTCGGGCATGGTGACGAGGATTTTTTCCCGGCCGCGACCGCGGCACGTCTCCGCGCCGAAGATCAGCGCCTGCTGTCCGCCGCGGCGACCGAGACTTGCGAAGAAGTCCTCGCCGACGCCGAGGGCGGTCAGCGCACCTATCTGACGACCAAGGGCTGTCTGCAAATTGCCGGCGAGACGGTGGGGATTTTTGCCATTGCCCGCGACATCAGCGAACGCAAGGACGCCGAGCGGCGCCTGCGGCGGCTGAGCGGCTTCTTCAACGCCCTTGCCCAGACCAATCAGGCGATCATGCACTCGCGATCGGTCGAGGCCTTGCTGGCCAGCGCCTGCGAAATCGTCGTCCGTCACGGAGAAGTGGACGGTGCCTGGATCGGCCTGCTCGACGGTGACGGCTGGATCCGCGTCGTTGCCGATTCCGGGATGGCCGGCGAATACCTGCGCGGGCTGCGCATTTCGATCGACGCGCAGCGGGCGGAGGGGCACGGCCCTGACGGCGCGGCCATGCGTGCAGATCGCCCGGCGATCTGCAACGATTTCGTGAGCGACCCGCGTACCGGCCCCTGGCAGGAGCGCGCTCGGGCGGCGGGCCTTGCCGCCTCGGCGGTATTCCCGATCCACCGTGGTGGCGCGGTGGTCGGCGTCCTCAGCCTCTACGCCGGCGAAGTCGGCTATTTTGACGAGGAGTTGATCGAGCTGCTCGCCGAGTTGGCCAGCGACGTCTCGTTCGCGCTCGACAAGTTCAGCGCCGATGAACGGCGGCAGCGCGCCGAGGCCGAGTTGCGCAGCGCACTCGAACGCCTGCACGAGGTCTCGGCACGACTCATTGGCGTGCAGGAAGACGAGCGGCGGCGCCTGGCCCGCGACCTGCACGACGACATCGGGCAGAATTTGACGATGATCAAGATCGTGCTGCTGGGCATGACCCGCTGGAGTGAGAGCGAACAGCTCGAGGAAATCCGCGAGGCGGCCGACATCGCCGACCGGACGCTGCAGCGGGTGCGCGCCCTGTCAGTCGAGCTACGCCCGCCGCAGCTCGACGATCTGGGCCTGGTGGCGGCTCTGCGTGCGCATCTCGACAACACCTGTCGGCAGGCCGGACTCGAGGCCCGCTTCGTCGCCGATGATGCCCTGCCGCGCTTGCCCGAGAACGCTGCCATCGCCTTCTTCCGCATCACTCAGGAAGCCCTGAACAACATCGTCCGCCATGCCCGTGCGACCGTGGTGGTGCTCGAGTTGCGGCTGGCGCAAGGCGCGCTGACGCTGTCCGTGCGGGATGATGGCTGTGGCTTCGATGCGGCCCTTGCCCTGGCCGGTGCAGCGCGCGGCAAGAGCCTCGGCCTGCTTTCGATGCAGGAGCGGGCGGCACTTGCCGGCGGCCATCTGGAGCTCCTTTCGGAGCCCGCGCAGCGCGTCGGCAGCGAGCTGCGCGTCACCCTGCCCTTGTCTGGAGAGAGCTGATGGGCGAGTGCATCCGTGTCGTTCTCGCCGACGATCATTGCCTGGTGCGCGCCGGTCTCCGTTCGTTGCTCGCTGCTTTCGACGGCGTTGAAGTGGTCGGCGAAGCCGACGACGGCGGTGCTGCCATCGCTCGCGTCGGCGAATGCCTGCCGGATGTGTTGCTGATCGACATTGCCATGAAAGACATGAACGGGCTGGTGGCGACCGCCGAAGTGCACCGCCGCCAGCCGGCGGTGCGGGTGGTGGTTCTGTCGATGCATGCCGACGCCGAGTACGTGCTGCAGGCACTGCAGGCCGGTGCCGTCGGCTACCTGATCAAGGACGCCGCGCCGGTCGAACTTGAACTCGCGCTACGTGCGGTGATGCGCGGCGAAAACTGGCTGTCGCCAAGCGTCTCGCGGCAGGTGGTCGACGGCTACCTTGCCCGCGTCAGCGGCAATCCCCCACCGGCCGACGCCTTGACACCTCGCCAAAGCGAGATCCTGTGCCATATCGCCGCGGGGCACGGAGCCAAGGAAATTGCCTTCGACCTTGGTATCAGTGCCAAGACCGTCGAGTCGCATCGTGCCCAGATCATGGAACGGCTGGGCATTCACGATGTCGCCGGCCTGACCCGCTACGCTATTCGCAACGGACTGGTTTCCGCCGCCGAGTAAGCTTTCGGAATTGCCTGGCTGATCGCCGACCGGGATTTTTCCCGTCGCTTCTAAGGGATTTCCCGATGGCGCCGGAGCGGAATAGTCGCCACACTGCCGGCATCTTCAACGAAGCGGATGGCTGTCATGAGTGGGCTCAGGGTGTTGCTGGTCGATGATTCTCCGGACTTTCGCAAGTTGCTGGCGCGCATGCTGCGCGCGCTGGGTTTCGAAATTGCCGCCAGCGTTGGCTCGGGTGAAGAAGCGTTGCGGATTCTGGACGGCGAGCCGGCCGATGTCGTGATTCTCGATATCGCGATGCCGGGCCTGAGTGGCCTTGAAACCGCGCAGCGCATTCGCCAGATGTCTGCCGACACCAAGTTGCTGATCCTTTCTCTGCACTCGACGCCAGAGTATCAGGAGGCAGCGGCAGCGATCGGCGTCGACGCCTACGTCTGCAAGGCCAATCTGGTGCCCGAATTGCCGCGCGTGCTGGCCGAGTTGGCCGCATGAAGGCTGACCTCTCGCCGAGCTCAGCCGCGCTGCTCGCCCAAATACCGGACCCTGGTGAGGAAAAGCGCAGCCTGGCGACGCTGGCCGCCGCCGAGGCGCGCTATCGTGGCGTACTCGAAGCAGCTGCCGACGGCATTTTTCTGGTCGATGCGGCGGGCAGCATCCTGCTCGCCAACAGCAGCGCCGAACGGATGTTCGGCTATCGTCCGGGTTCCCTGAGCGGGCTATGCATCGATCTCCTGGTTCCCGAGGCCAAGCGTGCCGGGCACCGTGAGCACCGCGACCGCTTCGACGCCCAGGCACGCGACGGCAGCCTGCGCATCACGCATCTCGAGGGACAGCGCCATGATGGCAGTGTGTTTCCCGTCGAGATCAGCCTGAGCTGCCTCAACGAAGCTTCCGGAAAGATCGTCACCTGCGCCGTTCGTGACGTCAGCGAACGCGACCGCCAGTCGTTGGCGCTGCGTCGCCTGAACGCCTCGTTGCGTCTGATCCACGATTGTAACGCCGCACTGGTGCGCGCCGGCAGCGAGAGCGAGATGATCACCGGCATCGTTGACCGCCTGCATCGCCAAGGGGGCTACTCGGCAGTGTGGGTCGAGCTCGTCGAGCGCCCTGGTGGCGATGCTCGCCTGGTCGCCGAACCCGTGGCTCTGGTCACGGCGTCTTCCCTGGACACTCTGGATGGCGATCTCTGGCGTAGCGGTTTTCGCCAGCAGCTTGCATTGCCTGCCCTGGCTCAGGGGCTGCCCATGAGTTGCGTGTTTGCCGCGGCTGATGGCCTGGCCGAATGGAGCGGCGTGCTCGCCGAGCGCGGGCAGTGCGCGGCGATCGCCCTGCCGCTGGTCGGGCGCGGTGTGCCGATCGGGGTGCTCAACCTGCTGGCGCCCGATCCGCAAGGCTTCGATGACGACGCCGGCGAGGTGCTCGAAGAGCTGGCCAATGACCTTGCCTACGGGATTTTCGCGCAGCGCGCCGAAGCCGGCATGTTGCTCCTCGAGCGTGCTGTCGAAGCGTCGGCCAACGGCGTCATGATCACCGATGCCGTCGATCCCGCGCACCCGATTACCTACGTCAATCCCGGCTTTGAAACGATGACCGGCTATAGCGCCAGCGAGGTGCTTGGCAGCAGTGGCCGTTTTCTGCTGGGCGGAGAACTCGATCAGCTGCCGCTCAACGAGTTGCGTCAGGCCTTGCGCGAGCGCCGCGGCACGCAGGTGGCGCTGCGCTGTGTGCGTAAGAACGGGTCGCCGCTGTGGGCCGAAGTGAATCTCTCGCCGGTGTGCTCGGTAGATGGCACGCTCGGCCACTTCGTCAGCGTTTTGCACGATATCGGTGAGCGCCGACGTTACGAAGAGGAACTCGAACACCAGGCCAACCATGACTCACTGACCGGTTTGCCCAACCGCAACCTGCTGCGCGACCGTCAGCAACAGGCGATTGCCTATGCCGAACGACACGATTCGAGCCTGGCCATGCTGGCCGTCGATATCGACCAATTCAAGCGGGTCAATAGCAGCCACGGACACGGTTATGGCGATCAGCTGCTGCGTATCGTCGCCGAGCGGCTCACCGACAGCGTGCGCGATGGTGATACCGTCGCTCGCCTGGGCGGCGACGAATTCGTGATGATCCTGGCCGAGCCGCTGGGCGACGATGAAGTGGCGCGGGTGATTGCGCGCATCCTGGAAAAGGTGGCCCAGCCGGTCGATCTCGATGGGCATGCGCTGGCGATCAGTTGCAGTATCGGCGCCAGCCTTTTTCCGCGCGACGGTCGCGATCCGGAAACGCTGCTGAAAAACGCCGACGCCGCGATGCATCGTGCCAAGGCCAGAGGCCGTGGCTCCTTCCACTTCTACCAGGCCGAGCTGAACGAGCGGGTCGCCGGGCAACTGGCCATCGAAGCCGATCTCGGGCGAGCGCTCGAACGTGGCCAGTTCGCGCTCCACTACCAGCCACAGGTCGATCTGCGCAGCGGCGAAATCGTCGGTGCCGAAGCGCTGCTGCGCTGGCAGCATCCCGTACGCGGGATGATTGCCCCCGCCGAGTTCATCACCCTGGCCGAGGACAGTGGCCTGATCGTGCCGATCGGTCAATGGGTCATCGAAAGCGCCTGTCAGCAGGTGCGCGCCTGGCAGGATGCTGGCCTGGCGACACCACGGCTGGCGATCAATCTCTCGGCGCGACAGTTTCAGAGTGACGACCTGGCCGAGCAGCTGGCCGCGGCCGTCGCCCGCGCCGGGCTGGACGGCGGGGCCCTCGAAGTCGAACTGACCGAAAGCCTTGCCCTGCAGGATATCGGTCGGGTGACCGCGATCTTGAAGAAGATCCGCGCGGCCGGCGTGACGACGGCGATGGACGATTTCGGGACCGGTTTCTCGTCGCTCGCCCAGTTGCTGCGCATTAGCGTCGACCGGATCAAGATCGACCGCTGCTTCGTGCGCGATATTCTTAGCGACCGGACCGCGGCGGCTGTCGCGCTGGCGGTGATCGCCATGGCCAAGAGTCTGGGCGTAAAGGTGATCGCCGAGGGCATCGAGACCGAGGCGCAGCTGGAATTTCTGCGCGAGCGCGGTTGCGATGAAATGCAGGGATACTATTTCAGCCGGCCTCTGCCGAGCCAGGAGTTCGAGTCCCTGCTGCGCGAGGGGCGCTGCCTGAGCTTCCGCGGGGCGAGCGCAGCGGACGAAGAGGACGAGGCCTCACGGACACTCCTCCTGGTCGACGACGAAGCGAACATCGGCAACGCGCTGCGCCGACTGCTGCGCGCCGATCGCTACCGCATTTTCACGGCGGCCAGCGGTGCCGAGGGCCTGGAGATCCTGGCTCGCCATCGCGTCGGCGTGATCATTAGTGACCAGCGCATGCCGATGATGTCGGGCAGCGACTTCCTTATCCGTGCCAAGGCGCTGTTCCCCGACACGGTACGCATGATTCTTTCCGGCTATGCCGACCTGCAGTCGGTGACCGACGCGGTGAATCGTGGCGAGATCTACCGCTTCATGAGCAAGCCCTGGAATGACGCCGAGCTTCGCGAAACGGTGCGTAGTGCTTTTGAGCGCTATCGCCGCGACCACGGCCGCAGTTGAACTCGCCATGCCGCGCAGTGTCGGGCACAGGTCCCAGACCCTGCTATCATGCCGCCCTTTACACGCACTCTTGAAGAATCGACATGAGAAAACAGACCTCGCTACTTACCCTCGCCATTCTCGCTGCGGCGCTGCTTGCCTCCTGCGGCAAGCAGGAAAGTGCTCCGGCAAGCACCACAGCAGCAGCGGCACCGGCACCGGCGGCAGTGATCGTCGTCGGACTGGACGATAATTTTCCGCCGATGGGCTTTCGTGACGAAAGCAATACGCTGGTCGGTTTCGACATCGACCTGGCCACCGAAGCGGGCAAGCGGCTGGGTGCCGAGGTGAGCTTCAAGCCGATCGACTGGAACGCCAAGGAAGCCGAGCTGAGCAGCAAGCGGGTGGACGTGCTGTGGAACGGCCTGACGATCACCGACGCGCGCAAGGAGAAGATCCTGTTCACCACGCCGTATCTCGAAAATCGCCAGATCATCATCGTCAGCGAGCAGTCGGCGGTGCACAGCAAAGCCGACCTGGCAGACAAGGTGGTCGGCGTTCAGGACGGCAGCAGTGCCATCGAGGCGGTCGAGAAGGATGGCACGACCGCCAAGTCGCTGAAGGAACTCAAGAAGTTCGGTGACAACGTGACGGCGCTGATGGATCTCAGCATTGGCCGGCTCGATGCGGTGGTGGTGGACGAGGTGGTCGGGCGTTACTACACCAGCAAGAAGCCCGGTGAGTACCGCATTCTCGAGGAGAACTTCGGGACCGAAGACTACGGCGTCGGTACGCGCAAGGACGACACCGAGCTGATGGCCAGGCTGCAGAAGGCGATGGACGAAATGAAGAACGACGGTTCCGCGGCGGCCATTTCGACGAAATGGTTCGGCAAGGACATTGTCAAGAAATAGCCTGCCAGGCCCGCGCGCCTTACTGTTTCAGTCGCGTACGCGACTCACGAACCTCCCTTCTCCCCTCGCGGGGTGAGACGGGGAATTCAGGGAGCATGCTCCCTGCCCGGCGAACGATTCCGGCGTGCAAGCCGGAATCTCCACTGCAGGGGAAGGGGGACGGTCATGGTTTTCATGATCAGGGACGTCTCGGCAGCGGCGATCCCCCGTCGCTACCTGCCCGGGTGTCGAGAGATTGCGCATGGATTATGTGATTCAAATAATGGGTCCCCTGCTCGAAGGTACAGGGGTCACCCTGCAGGTGTTCGTCATTACCTTCGTTCTGGCGGTGCCGCTTGGCTTGTGCCTGGCGCTGCTGCGCGTTTCACGTTTTCAGCTGATCGGCGGCTTGGTCAACGGCTACATCTGGCTGATGCGCGGCACGCCCCTGATGCTGCAGATGCTGTTCATCTATTTCGCCTTGCCTTTCGTGCCGGTGATCGGAATTCGCCTGCCGGACTTCACGGCGGCGATCGTTGCTTTCGTTCTCAACTATGCCGCGTATTTCGCCGAGATTTTTCGCGCCGGCATCCAGTCGATCGACCGCGGCCAGTACGAGGGCGCGCGCGTGCTCGGCTTGAGCTATACGCAAACGATGCGCCGCATCGTGCTGCCGCAGGTCTTCAAGCGCATCCTGCCGCCGCTGAGCAATGAGACCATCACCCTGGTCAAGGACACCTCGCTGATTTACGTGCTCGCCATGAACGATCTTTTGCGCGCCGCGCGCGGCATCGTCCAGCGCGATTTCACGACCACCCCGTTCATCGTCGCCGCGGCGTTCTATCTGGTGATGACGCTGGTGCTGACGCTCGCCTTCCAGCATCTGGAAAAGAAGTACGCGGTGTACGATGAATAGCCCGATGATCCACGCCCTCGACGTGCACAAGCGCTTCGGCGCGGTGGAAGTGCTCAGGGGTGTCTCGCTCGACGTCGGCAAGGGCGAGGTTCTGGCGATCATCGGCCCTTCGGGTTCGGGCAAGAGCACTTTCCTGCGTTGCCTCAACCATCTCGAAACGATCGATCATGGGCGCATCGATATCGAAGGCGAAACCCTGGTCGGCCCGCACGGGAAGATGCTCTGCCGCTACGTCGCCGACGTCGAGCTGCGGCGTATCTGCCGCAAGATGGGCATGGTCTTCCAACACTTCAATCTCTTTCCGCACCTGACCGTGCTGCAGAACATCATCGAGGCACCGCAGACGGTCAAGGGATTGCCTCGTCAGGCGGTGCTTCCCAAGGCCGACGAGCTGTTGCGCAAAGTCGGCTTGCTCGACAAGCGCGACAGTTACCCGGCGCGGCTGTCCGGTGGCCAGAAGCAGCGCGTGGCGATTGCCCGGGCGCTGGCCATGGAACCGGACATCATGCTCTTCGACGAGCCGACTTCGGCGCTCGATCCGGAGCTCACTGGTGAAGTGCTGCGCACCATCCGCGAGCTGGCCGAAGAGCGAATGACGATGCTGGTGGTGACGCACGAGATGGCTTTTGCACGCGAGGTGGCCAGCCGCGTCGTGTTCATGGACGGCGGCGAAATTGTCGAAGCGCGTCCGGCCAAGGAGCTGTTTGCCGCTCCCGAACATCCGCGTACGCGGGCGTTTCTGGAGAACATGCTCTAAAAACAGAAACCGCCTGCGCCGCGCGCAGGGCGCGAGCACGAAAGCGCCTCGACCGTTAGTTCCTATTTTTTCTTGCACGTCGACCGTCAGAGAGCGCCACCCGCCGCTCCGAGGAGCGATCGCGTGCCCTTGACCATGCAGCACTCGGAGACACGATGAATCAATCTTCCCGCGACGGTTTCACCAGCTCATTCGGCGTCCTGGTAGCGACGCTCGGCTCGGCCGTCGGACTCGGCAACATCTGGAAATTTCCTTCACTCACCGGCGCCAACGGAGGTGCCGGTTTCCTGCTCGTCTATCTGCTGGCGACGCTGCTCGTCGGCCTGCCGGTGATGATCGTCGAGACCATGCTCGGACGTGCGGCGCGGGCCAACGCGGTGAGCGCTTTCGAGCGTGTCGCACCGCGCCGCCAGTGGTGGTGGAAGAGCATCGGCTGGATGGGCTTCGCGGCGGCACTGCTGATTCTCGCCTTCTACTCGGAAGTGGCCGGCTGGGTCTATGCCTACGTCTTCAAGGCCATGGCCGGCCAGATCGCGACCACCGATCCGCAGATAGCCGGCGCCGTATTTGCCGAACTGGTGGCCAATCCGCTGAGCGCCTTGTTCTGGCAATGGGTGGTGCTGGCGGTGACCGGCAGCATCATCATGTTTGGGGTCGCCAAGGGCATCGAAGCGGTGACCCGCAAGTTGATGCCCTTGCTCTTCATCCTGCTGCTGGTGCTCTGTGCGCGCAGTCTGACCCTGCCGGGGGCGAGTGCCGGGCTGCAGTTCCTATTCAGCCCCGATCTGGCGAAAATTACCCCGGCCGTTCTGCTCACGGCGCTCGGCCTGGCCTTCTTCAAGCTGTCCATCGGCATGGGTTGCATGCTCACCTACGGCAGTTACTTCCGCGACAACCAGAACATCCCGGTGACCGCCACGCGGGTCATGTTTGCCGATCTGTCGGTATCGCTGCTGGCCGGTATCGCCATCTTTCCGGCGGTGTTTGCCTTCGGCTTCGAACCCGCGGCCGGGCCATCGCTGGTGTTCATGACCATTCCCGCGGTGTTTACCGCCATGCCGGGCGGCACGCTGTTCATGACGTTGTTTTTTATCCTGACGGCGATTGCCAGCGTTGGCGCGATGCTCTCGCTGCTCGAGGTGCCGGTGGCCATTCTCTCCGAACGCTATGGCCTGGGTCGCAAGCGTGCCTCCTTGACCACCATCGGCGTGGTCGCCGTCCTCGGCGTTCCGGCCGCCTTGTCTGCCAGTCTGACCAGCGAGGCCAAGGTTTTCGCAATGAATCCCTTCGACCTCTTCGACTTCCTCAGTTCCAATGTGCTCCTGCCGCTGGGCGGGATTCTGATCTGTCTGTTCGTCGGCTGGGTCTATGGTCTGCCGGAAATGGCCCGGCAGTTGAGCAACGATGGGGCGCTGCGCAACAGGCGATTGGTGAGCGTGGTCTTCTTCCTGGTTCGTTTCGTGGCGCCGCTGTCGATTGCCGCGGTGTTGCTGCATGGGCTGAAGCTGTTCTGAGGTCGGCAGGGGGGCGAAGCGTTGGCAGCTGGCAATTGTTGGTCAACTTGCATTTGATTGTATACTTTCACAATATACACAGATGATTGACTTGGCGACGATCACGGGCTTCGAGTGGGACGATGGAAATGCTCGAAAAAACGAGAAACATGGCGTCTCCACGGCAGAGGCAGAGCAGACATTCTTCAATGATCCCTTGCTGCTCTTGACTGACGTGTTGCACAGTCAGCGCGAGCCACGTTTCCATGCCCTGGGCAAGACCGACGAGGGGCGACTGCTGCACATCACATTTACCTTGCGTCGCTCTGGCAATCTGGTTCGAGTGATTTCAGCACGGAGCATGCACCGAAAGGAGCGAACGATATATGAGCAAGCCGACTAAGACGGTCCCCAACTTTGCCAGCGAAGCGCAGGAGCGTGCATTTTGGGAAAAGAACGATTCCGCTGACTATCAGGATTGGTCGAAGGCAAAGCGTGTCGTTTTACCAAACTTGAAGCCGACAACCAAGACCATTTCTTTGCGCCTGCCGCAGCACTTACTGGATTCAATCAAGGCGGCAGCAAACGCGCGTGACGTACCGTATCAATCATTGATCAAGGTTTGGTTGCAAGAGAAACTCCACAGTCACTAATCGTTGATGAACTGCCTAGGCGTGGCGTGACGGGCGCGGTGGCGAGTGCGCCATTGTCGCCAGGCGGTCTTTCGAGATTTGCCGCCGGCGATCGCGTTCAGACCTTGAAATAGCCCACCGCCGCTTGCAGCTTGCCCGCCAGGGCTTGCAGCTTTTCGGCGGCTTGCGCGTTGCTGTGACTTGCCGCGTCGGTCTCTTCGGTCATCGAGGCGATGCTTTCCACATGAGCCGCGATGCCGGTGGCGGCGATCGCCTGCTCCTTGGTCGCGCCGGCCACATCGCGGGCCTTGAGCAGCGAGCTTTCGGCATGCTGCTGGATGGCGTCGAGCACCGCGGTGGCCTGTGACGCCAGATCCTGGCCCTGGCGTACCTTGGGTTCCGTGCTCTGCATGGCGACCACTGCCTCGCTGGTATCGCCCTGGATCGTGGTCACCATCGTGCTGATCTGCGCCGTGGCCTGGGTGGTGCGCTCGGCGAGCTTGCGGACCTCGTCGGCGACCACCGCGAAGCCCCGTCCCTGTTCGCCGGCACGTGCCGCCTCGATGGCCGCATTCAGAGCCAGCAGATTGGTCTGGTCGGCAATTTCCCTGATCACATTGGTGATCGTGCTGATATCTTGCGAACGACCGACGAGCGCATGGATGCGCGTCGCCGAGTCCTGGACAGAAACAGCGATGCTTTCCAGTTCGGCAGCCGCCTTGCGGACGATGCTGGCGCCCTTGTTGGCGAGGTCGGCGGTCTGTCGTGAGTTGTCCTCGGTGTTGCGGGCGCTCTCGGACACCTCGTTGATGCTGACCGTCAATTCCTCGATGGAAGCGGCGGTGGCAGCGCTGGATTCGGCCTGTTTGCGTGCCGCGATGCTGATTTCGCTGGCGGCAACGGACAACTCGCCGGATTCCCGGGCCAGCATGCTGGTGCCGTCGTTAATCTCGCGCACCACGTCGTTCAGTCGCTTTTGCATGCCCGCCAGCGTGCTCAGCAGGTTGCCCGGCTGCTCGCTCCGGGAACGGATGCTTTGCGTCAGATCGCCTTCGGCGATACGTTCGACCTGCCTTGCTGCCAGCGCCGGGTCGCCGCCGATCTGCTGCTGTACGCTGCGGTTGATGGTCCAGCCAAAAATGCCGAGCAGCGCGCTGACCACTGCCACGAAGGCAATGCTCCGGCTGGCACTGGCCCAGAAAGCGGCGTCCACGTCCTCAATGTACACGCCGGTGGCCAACCACCACCCCCAGGGCGCAAAGACTTTGGCGTAGGCAATCTTGGCGATCGGTTTGTCGGAACCGGGCTTGGCGAACTGGTAATCCATGTGCGCCTCGCCGTTCGCCTGCAGCAGGGCGATCCACTCCTTGATGTACTCCTTGCCGCTTGGGTCCTTGGCGTCGAGCGTGTTCTTGCCCTCGCGCTCGGGCCTGACGCCGTGCATCATCGTCGTACCGCTCAGATCATAGATGAACAGATAGTCGTCGCCGTTGAATCGACTCTTGCGCAGAGCGTCCTTGGCCAGACGCTGCGCTTCGTCCTGCGTCAGCTTGCCGGCCTGCTGCAAGTCGTACTGCTCCTGCAGCACCCCCATCGCCGAACTGACGACGGCGCGGATGGCCAGCCGCTTCTCCTGCAACACCTGCTGGCGCAACTCGAACACTGAGAGCGCGCCCAGGGCCAGTAGTCCGAGCAGCATGCCGAGTGTCAGCGCATACAGTCGGGTGGTCAGTTTCAGATGGCGCAGGAATGCGAGCATGCTCATGTCTCCGGGCGTTGTTTCGATGATGGCCGAGAGGCCAATTGTTCGCTAACGGCAAGAAGCCGGCTTTTCTTTAATAAGAGCCGCGCAAGCGACTCACGGTTGTTTCTTCCCGCGCGGGGGAGGCGGGGCATTTAGGGAGTATGCTCCCTGCCCGGCGAACGATTCCAGCGTGCAAGCCGGAATCCCCACTGCAACAGAAAAGGGGAACGGTCATCTTCGCCATGATCCGGGGCCTCTCGACGGTCATGAACGCAAGAGCGGTCGTTTCTGGCCGCCGAGGAGCGACAGCCAGGCGCCGCAAAGGCGGCTTATGCTTGCTTTCTCGCCACGATGAAGGCGGCCTTGTTTGCGCCCGGCAGCCAGCACTCCTCGATCGCAAATCCGGCACCTTCCATCTCGCTCTTCAACTGTCCGAGAGTGAGCGACGACACGCTGGGCAGCAGCGGCAGTGCGCGCAACACCGGCGCCAACACCCGCATCTGCCATGACCCGTCGCCAATGCAGAAAGTACCGGAAATGAACACCCCGCCTGGTTTGAGCAATTGATGAGCACGCACGATGGTCGGCGTCCGATCCGGCAGGAGATGGAGGATGTTCATGCCCAGGATCACGTCCCAGCTGCCGGCAGGGCTGTCCAATTCAGCCAGTGTGGCCTGTGCGAACTGCAGCTTGCTCACCCCGGCGGCGCGAGCCTTTTCGCGGGCGATTTCGAGCATCTGTGGCGAATAGTCAATGGCCTGGATGAGCGCCACCTGCGGAGCAAGGAGGATGGCCGTCGAACCGGTGCCGCAACCGAACTCCAGTAGCCGGCTGTCGGGCCGCAGGTGGGCGCGGATTTTTTCGAGCTTGGTCGCATAGGCCGCCTGATCGGCGATCGGCATCCTTGCGTAGCGGTTTGCCAATCGATCCCAGAACCAGGAACGCTGAAACATTCTCCATTCCTCCATGCATTTCGATGTGGACGCGCCATCGACGGCAACGGCGCAGCAGCTGCCGCGCGTAGTTCGAGCGTATTTGCCGATGAAGGCGAATTGATATACGCCATCGTGCGATAGATTCGCAAGACGCGCCAGTTCGATGAGCGGAGTCCCGGTCTCCGACGCACTGCAAGTGGAGGGGAACGGTGATCACTTTCATGATTTGGGGTGTCTCCACCTGTCATGACCGTTAGACTGTACTCCTTTGCAAACCGTCGTCTGCTGGCCAAGCGCGCGACCGCCACGCCATGAGTTTCCAGATCAAACCCCTGCGCGAGCATTCGAGCTGCGCGCTGTCAACGACGCCATATCGCCACATCGCGTCACATCGTCGCTGCGGTCGAGGCGCGGCGTGAACGCTGCATCAGATTCAGGCTCGCGCTCGGCCCGAGCCGCGGCATCGGGGCGGCCGCTCTGGCTTTGGCTGGCTTCACGCTTCGTCCTGGCCGGCGTGCTGCCGCTGCTCCTGGTTGCCGCTCTCCTGCTGTCGGTGCACCTGCCGCAGGCTCGCGATGAGATCGACAGTCGTCAGCAGGCGCTCGCCAGTTCGATCGCCAGCCAGATCGCGGTGCACCTCCTCGGCGCCGAGCGCGAACTGTCGGCGATCGCCACGCACCTTCGCCTGCGCGGCGAACAGGCGCCGTCATTCTGGTTTGACGCCCTGGACGCGCACGCCGGCTTCGGCAAGGTATTCACGGCGATCTACATCGTCGACGCTGACGACGCCGTGTACGCCGTCGGACTTCCGGCGGGGTTGCGTGGCCAGCGGCGGGAGCTGTTGCAGGCGGACCTCTCCGGCGTGAACGCACTACGCCAGGCGCGTACGCGCGGCGCGCCAATGTGGTCCGAGGTTTCCGTGTCGGAGGTCAGCGCCCGGCGGGCGGTGAGCCTGGCGATTCCGGTTGGTGAACAAGCCTTGCTTGGCGAAGTCGCGATTGATCGCCTCGCTGAGTTTCTCGAGCGTCTGCCTGGCGAGGCCGGGATGGCGTCGATGATCCTCGACGCCCGCGGGCAGTTCATCGCCAGTTCGCTACGCACTGACGATGCGCGACAGCTCGGGTTCGCTCAGTTGCCGAGCCTTGGCGACGGCGAGCACGGGCGTTTCCGGGGCCGGGATTTCGTCTGGGCTGGCGAGCCCTTCATCGGCACGCTGGTCGCTGTTCCGCCACTCGGCTGGAGGGTTCTCGTCGCGCAGCCGCGCAGTGAGGCTTACGCGCCGTTTCGGAGCACCCTGTGGGCCCTGGCTGCCGGGCTGTTGGCAGCCCTGCTGCTGGCCGTCAGTGCGACCTGGATGGTCGCGCGTGGCTTTGCCCGGCGGATCGGCGGCTACACGGTGCAGGCGCAGGCGATTGCCGACGGTGACTACGAGCAGCCCTGGCCGGTTACGCAGGTCAGGGAATTGGACAGCCTGGCGGGCCATCTCGACCGCATGTCGGTGGCCATTCGCCAGCGTGAACGCCAGCTGGCGATCAGCGAGATGCGCTATCGCTCGCTGATCAGCAAGCTGCCGCTGGTGATTTTCCAGTTCGACGCGCAGGGGATTTTTACGCTCAGCGAAGGCAAGGGCCTGCTGAAAGCCGGCTTGATCCCCGGCAGCACGGTCGGCCAGTCGATCTTTTCGCTCTATCGCGACTACCCCGAAGTGTGCGCGAAGGCCCGCCGTGCGCTGGCCGGTGAGGCGCTGCATTTCACCCTGCAGGTCCACGATACGGCTTTCGAGACCTATTTCACGCCCATCGGTGAGGCAGCGGGTGCGCTGGAAGTCATCGGAGTGGCGGTCGACATCAGCGAACGTGTGCGCGTCGAGGAGCAACTGCAGCAGGCGAACCGGGTCGTCGCCAACAACCCGGCAATGCTCTTCCGCTGGCGGGCAGAGGAGGGCTGGCCCGCGCTATTCGTTTCCGACAACGTGAGTCAGCTGGGCTATTCGTCCGCAGAGCTGCTCGACGGTTCGATTCGTTTTGCCACGCTGATTCATCCCGACGACCTGACGCGCGTCGGGGCCGAGGTAGCAGCGTACACCGAACAGGGCAAGGACCGCTTTCAGCAGGAATACCGCGTCGTCTGCAGGGACGGGACGATCCGCTGGGTGGACGACCGGACCGCCATCGAGCGCGACGCCGCCGGGAAGGTGACCCACTATCTGGGCATCGTCATCGACATCAGCGATCGTAAACATGCGGAACAGGCGCTGCACAGCGTCAATCGACAGCTACGCATAATCAGCGAGTGCAACCAGGCGCTGATCCGTGCCACCGACGAGAGCGAATTGCTGAGCACGGTGTGCGAGATCGTTGTACAGGTCGGCGGTTATCGAATGGCCTGGGTCGGGTACGCGGAAAGCGATGTCGCGAAGAGCGTGCGCCCCGTGGCGCACGCTGGCCACGAATGTGGCTACCTTGCGCAGATGGAGTTTTCTTGGGCCGATAGCGCGCATGGGCGTGGCGCCAACGGCATCGCCATTCGCAGCGGCCGCCCCTGCGTGATGGCCAACATCGCCCGCGATCCCGATTTTGCGCCCTGGCGCGACGACGCCATCGAGCGCGGTTATGCCGCCCTGTGCGCGCTACCGCTGCGCGATGGTGAGCGGATCCTTGGCGCACTGAGCATTTACGCGGCGACCCTGGGTGCTTTCGACGCCGAGGAGGTGGCGCTGCTGAGCGAACTGGCGGAGGATCTGAGCTTTGGCATTGCGGTCCTGCGCGCACGCAGCGAGCGCGAGCAGTCCGAGCAGGCGCTGCGCGACAGCGAGGCGCGCTACCGGCTCCTCTTCGACAGCAATCCGCATCCGATGTGGGTCTATGACCTGGGCACGCTCGCCTTCCTGGCCGTCAACGATGCAGCCCTGCGCAAGTATGGCTATTCGCGCGAGGAATTCCTGAGCATGACGGTGAGCGACATACGCCTCAACGACGACACGCCGCTTCTCCTCGCAGACGTCGTCTCGGTTGAAGAGACGGACGACGGCCCCGGGGTCTGGCAACATCTCACCAAGAACGGCACGCTCATCGACGTCGAAATCGTGGCTCACGAGATCTCCTATCAGGGGCGTCCGGCACAACTCGTTCTGGCCGAAGACATCACGGCGCGCAGGCGCGCCGAGGCGGCGCTGCTGGAAAGCGAGCTGCAATATCGCCAACTCGTCGAAAACGCCAACAGCATCATCCTGCGCTGGAGTCCGGAGGGCCGGATCAACTTCATCAACGACTTCGGTTTGAAGTTTTTTGGCTATGCGGGAGAAGAGTTGCTTGGCCAGCATGTGATCGGCACCATCGTGCCGCCGTATGAAAGTGGCGGCAAGGATCTGCGCCCGCTGATTCAGGACATCTGCCGCAACCCGGAGAGCTTCGAGCGCAATATCAACGAGAACATTCGCCGCAGTGGTGAGCGCGTCTGGGTTTCCTGGGCCAACCGGGCGATCAGCAACGAACACGGCGAAGTGGTGGAGGTCTTCAGTGTCGGCTCCGACATTACCGAACGACGGCGGGTCGAGGAAGAGCTGCGCCAGTATCGCGAACACCTCGAGGAACTGGTCGCCGAGCGCACGAACGAGCTGCGGCAGGCGATGGCGCAACTGCTGCAGGCGGAAAAGCTCGCTGCTCTGGGTAATCTGGTCGCCGGCGTGGCGCACGAGCTGAACACGCCGCTCGGCAACGCGCGTGTCGTCGCCGGCGTCCTGAGCGAGCAGTTTCGCGAGTTCGCGGACGCCGTTGCCAGCGGCCATCTGAACCGTGTCCAGGTCGACACCCTGCTCAACCGGGGGCGGGAAGCGCTTGACCTGCTCGATCGCAATACCACCCGTGCCGCCGAACTGATCGGCCACTTCAAGCAGGTGGCGGTCGATCAGAGCAGCGCCCGCCGACGCTCCTTCGCCCTGCGGCAGACCGTCGAGGAGATGCTGGTCACCCTGCGCCCCGGCTTCAAACACAGCCGCCATCGCATCGAGCTGAAAATCCCTTCCGACCTGGAAATGGACAGCTACCCCGGTCCGCTCGAACAGGTCATCGCCAATCTCGTCGAAAACTCGTTGGCGCATGGTTTCGAGGGCATCGAAGAGGGCCGCATCGAGATCACGGCGCACACAGTAGCGCCGGATCAGGTGATCCTGCGCTACGTCGACAACGGCAAGGGCATCCCCGCCGAGATCCTCAACCGCATCTTCGAACCCTTCTTCACCACCCGCCTCGGCCAGGGCGGCAGCGGCCTCGGGCTGTACATCGTCTACAACCTGGTGACCGCGGTACTCGGCGGCAGCATCGAGGTTGAGAGCCGGCCGGGGCAGGGTACCCGCTTTACGCTGACCTTGCCGCGCTCGGCGCCGGAGCGGGTGGTGGGTGGATGAGTTGGGGTGGTGTGTGGCGCGGGGCGATTGACGACCGCGGGCCGCGAGGGCGTGTTTGGTTTCTGTACGCTTGTTGAGCGAGATAGTGACAATTTTCGTCACTTTGGTGACGAAATGTGGCGCGCTTGATCGGCGCTGCGTGCGGAAAGTCACGCTTTTGCGTGCTTTCAGGCCCCTGGCACGGAACTTGATACTGCTTATATCAACGGATTGTCCGTTGCACTCACTCGAAGGAGTTCCCACCATGAAGAAGCTGCAAAAAGGCTTTACCTTGATCGAGCTGATGATCGTCGTCGCGATCATCGGTATTCTGGCCGCCATCGCCATTCCGCAGTTTTCCGAGTACACCAAGAAGGGTGAAGACAAGGCTGCGCAGTCGGATGCGAAGAATTTGCTGACCGCCGCTGTTACCAATAGCACTAACTAGTCTTGCCATTGTTATCTAGGAGAACATTATGAATAAAGTTTTGTTTGTGACGACGATGACGCTTGCGGCGGTATTCAGTTCAGGAGCACATGCGACCGCGGCTTGCTCAGGAAATGGCACGGCCGTCGCTGTGCCGACAGGCGCCTTCGTGCTGAAAGCATTTAGCGCAAAATGCTCTGCGAATGTCCTGAGTAACTATTCGCAGTCCAATACCGCGTTTGGCGTGGTGGCCGGATCCCAGAAAGGGAAAAACGTGTTTGGCGGCGGCACCGAGGGTGGTGGTATAGTCCAGAAGGCAGAATGTCCGGCAACCGGATGCACGACGGGTGAGGTGTCTGACGCGGCGTCCACCGCGGCGATGGGGCAGGCCTCGAGCTGACCGGGGCTAGCGGTCGACAAAAAGCGGCGCGCTTCGGCGCGCTTTTCTTTGCCATGTGGCCATTCTGTCTAAGCGCACTTCGCTCAGGTTTGCGTAGCCGGGCGGTATTGTTGATCCTCGTTCTGGGGGCGCTGCTGGTGGGCGTTGCCTTTCTCGCGGCGTCGTTCTCACCGCGGCAGCCTCAGACGGTAACCATGGACGTCGGGTTTTCAGGAGTTCGCTTCAGCTTGGTGTTGTTCGCCATTTTTTGGGTACAGGAACTTGTCGGCCGTGAGGTCGAGCGGCGGACAGTGCTCTATGCGCTGGCATATCCGGTCTCGCGCGGTTCCTATCTGCTCGGCCGTTTTCTTGGCGTGCTCGGCTTACTGGGCGTCGCCGCGGTTGCTCTGGGCAGCCTATTGTGGCTATCCGTGATCTTGTCCGCGGGAGAATACCAGCAGGGTTTTGCGGTACAGACTGGCGGGCCTTACTGGTTGACCATCGCTGGTCTGTGGGCTGACGCTGCGGTTGTTGCGGCTTTTGCACTGTGGATAGCCAGCCTCTCAACGGTGCAGATGTTACCGGTTGCCTTGGGCGCGCTGTTCGCGGTGGCTGGCAAGAGCTTGGGTGCGGTGCTCGACTACATGGAGCGTGGAGCCGATGGCGATCAGGAGCTCATCGGTCGCTACGGATCCTTGCTGGAGACGATCCAGTACGTCCTTCCCGACCTCTCTCGTCTCGACTGGCGCACGTGGCCGATGTATGGGGTCCCCCTGAGTGACTCCGCTGTGTTCTACGGCGTGCTGATGGCCTTTGGCTATGTACTTCTCCTACTGGCGATGGCGGTGATCACCTTCAGCCGGCGGGAGTTCTTTTGAAGGCGGGCATGGGTCGTCGCTTCCCGATATTGCCGCTACTCGTTCTGATCGTCGGCGGGCTGATCTTTTGGCTGGGGCAGAGTGCTTTGAAAAGCATCAAGCGATCACGGCCAAATGCGGAAATCGAAGTCGCGCTGCCGATCTTCGTCCAGGTCACGCTGGCCGGTGGCGACCGCTACCTGGCGGCCAACTGGTCGGTCATCCGCGCATTGGTGACTGAGACCAGCCGTATGGCACCAGAGGAATACCACGTTCTTGGCCAGGTCCAGAAAGATGCGTCCTGGCTCAATCCGGCGCACGAAGACAACTATTACATTGCGACGGCGATACTGCCCTGGGAAGGCCAGGTAGAGCCGACACAGCTCATCTTGCGCCGGGCGACTTTTGCGAGGTTCTTTGACTATCAGCCGCCGTTCTATTACGCCTTCAACCTGGTTCACTTCATGGGTGATGTGTTCGGTGCCTCGGAGTGGCTTCGGCAAGCCGCAGGGAAGCTACCGGATCCGGACGAGCGGTTAACAATGGAAAGTCTTGCCGCCAGTTGGCTTGATCGTAGCAAGGATCTGGATATGGCAGCACGTATCGTCGACGCGATGGCCGCCCAGGCCAAGCGCAAGGACTTCGCCGACTACCTGCGTCAGCGAAGTCAGCGCCTGCGTGATCTCGCCGCTTTACGGCGTGCGGCAAAAAGCTACTCGGAGCAACGCGGTAGTCCGCCCCGGTCGCTACAGGACTTGCTGAACTCTGGTCTGATTGACAAGTTGCCGGTTGACCCCTTTGGTGCTGGTTTCGCGATTGATGCTGATGGCCAGCCCGTCTTTATTAGTCGCCTGAGAAAATGACTTCCGCAATTTTCATTGATGGCCTGTGCAAGACCTACCCACGCTCCTGGCGAACACCGGCATTCGAGGCCGTGCGGGAGTTGTCCTTGACGATCAGCGAAGGTGAAGTCTTCGGTTTCATCGGCCCCAACGGTGCCGGAAAAAGTACAACGATCAAGGTCTTGACCGGTGTCCTGCAGCCCAGCAAGGGGCGTGCAGAACTATTCGGCAAGGCCGTATCCTTGCCCGCGGCTCGGCGCGGCCTTGGCTACGTGCCGGAGAACCCGAGTCTGTACGACTATCTGACGCCGCTCGAAATCCTGACGATGGGTTTGGCGATCCATCGTGTCAAGCTGCCAGATGCCCGCAAGCACTGCATGCACTGGCTCGATAGGTTTGCGCTTTCGCACGTGGCCGACAAGCGGGTCCGGAGTTTCTCGAAGGGCATGACGCAGCGCGTTGCCCTGGCGCATGCCATGGCAATACAGCCACGATTGCTGATCCTCGATGAGCCATTGTCGGGTCTTGATCCGGTTGGGCGCAAGGATGTCGTTGACATCTTCGGTGAGTATCGCGGTGCTGGCGGCACGGTTTTTCTGACCTCGCACGTTCTGCACGATGTTGAGCGTCTTGCTGATCGTTTCGGCCTCATTCACCGCGGCAGACTGGTCAGTGTTCAGGCACCGAGCGGACTTCTGCATGGTGAACAGACCGTAACCGTGAGATCCGCGGGCACCGCTCCGGTGTCTGGATTCGTTCTTGAGACCAAGGGGCGCTGGCGTGCCGATGTCCGCCGCGATCAGCTCTGGGAAACACTCGATCGTCTGCGTGGCGCGCGGCATACCGTGCTCGAGATTCGACCGGCCTTGACGCTAGAGGATGCGTTTTTTCGCTTTCTGGAAACCGCCGCAATGGCTTCTCCGGCCACTCAGGGCGACAGCCTGGAGCAGGAAGAAGGCTGATCACGGTTAGCTGTGCTCAGTGCGGACGGTCGGAAAGAGGCCTCAAGAATGGCCTGATTGGCGATGACTCCAGAGATCCGACATAGTGCGTCGCAGGCTGGCCGCCTTGCCGTTCTGCCAGCGTTTGTTGGTAGTCCGGCGGTGATCGATGGAATGTGGCGGCACGCCAGAGTTCGTTGACGGCCGTGTGGGCACCGATGGCGAGAAACAGGCAGGCCAGCCACAGGCTTGACAGCGAAGAGAGGCGGTCTTGATCAAGCAGGGTGCGTAGGGACACGGCCAGCAGGATGAGCAGCGCGGGTGCGCTAAGCCGCAAGCCGAAGTCGTTCGAGGGGCCGAAGCGGATCAGTGGCAGTGCCAGAAGGACGAGCACTGCGACCCAGAATTCGGTTCGTGCGTGCTTAACATGTGGTGCGAGGAGCAGCGCCAGAAACAGAAACTCGCAGCTCACGAAAAGCAAATAAGCCTTGAGCGACAGCGGCTGCCAGGCGACGCTGCCCATTGGCTGGGCTGCCGCCGTGACTACGGCCGAAGCGATGTGCTCCGTGTCAATCAGTAGAAAAAGCCCGATCGGCAGCGAAAAAGCAGCGACTGCAAAGAAGCTATTCCAGGGTACGCCCTGCCAGGGGAATCTCCGAAGATACTTGACCGTAGCGATCGCGGCGAACGGAATCAAGCCGATTGCCGCGAATGGGGTCCAGATCAGGGTCAGTGGCAGGGCAGCGGTTGCCACCGGGAAAAGTTCGCTGCCGTTTCGATGGCGGAAATAGAGCAGAGTCACGATCCAGATGGGAAGGCAATGATTCGGCGCCCATAGCAGCTGTCCGCTAAGAGAGGAGTAACTGAGGGGAACCCACCATTCGAGACGCAGCGGAAAAATCGGCAGTGCTCCTGTCGTGATCACCATGCCGAGAAAGTCCATGCCACCGAAGAGAACTACCAGCAGCAGTGCTATGGCCAGTCGCCAGCCCAGCCGACGAGGCAACGGTAGGAGAAGCAGGAAGAGCAGAACGCCGAAGCTGGTCCACGCGTAGACCGCGAGATCCAGGTGAGCAAGCCCGAAGAGCTTGCCAAAAAGCGCGGATGGCAGAAAAAAACCGATCGCCGAGCGAAGGATCAATTGTGTGCCGTCGGCCGACAAGTAGTGCACCGGCCAATCCGCGTTTATCAGGTCGCCAAGAACGGCGTCGCGAATCATCCAGTCCGGATTGGCGTACATGAAGTGGCTGCCACCGCCGAACGCTGCCCACGCGCAACTTGTCACGATGAGCAGGACAACTGCCGAGCGTGCATGCGGCGAGCGCCAGACGAGGGGCCACGGATGAAACACCCGGGCGACGAAATAGATCATCGCGGCGCATAGCAGCAGGGCGACGGGAAGACGAAACCAGCCGAAGAGAAAGATTAGGTTGGGCAGCGCCAGATAGGCGAGCGCAAGGGCCGTCAGCCCGTCTACACCGGCCGGCGCGCCGATCAGGGTGTCGCTTGCTTGGCGATTCACTGCTTCAGGAACGTCTCGCCGGGGTGCCATGTCGAGGACCGCCGCACCGGCAGGTGGCGTCATTCATCACCGGTGGGGAAATTGACGCGCTCCTTCTCCACCACCAGCGGTCGTTTTAACACCTGCGTGTGGATCGCCGCGATGTACTCGCCGAGGATGCCGATGAAGAAGAGCTGCACCGACGCGAAGAAGAAGAAACCGATGACCACCGGCGCAACGCCGACCGAGAACTGTTCCCAACTGACCAGCTTGTAGATCAGGTAGGCAATGGCGACCAGCAGGCTGAGTGCGGAAAGGACGAATCCGGCCATTGTGGCCAGCCGGATCGGCAGCTTCGAATGGCTGGTGATCCCAAGGATGGCCATGTCGTACAGCGTGTAGAAGTTGTTCTTGCTGATGCCGTGGCTGCGCCGTGGCTGCACGAACGGCACCTCGGCGTGCTCGAAACCGATGTCGGCGATCAGGCCGCGAAAGTAGGGGTAGGGGTCGTCCATTTGGCGGATGATTTCGACGACCTGGCGGTCGTAGAGACCGAAACCGGTGAAGTTGGGGATCAGGCGGCTGTCCGAGATGCGCCCGATGGTGGCGTAGAAGAGGCGACGAACGAAAGTCATCGCGGTGGTATGCGCGCTGCTCGGTTTGACGCCAGCGACCACCCGATAGCCTTGTTCCCAGCGGGCGATGAACTCGGGAATCAGGTCGGGGGGTTCCTGCAGGTCGGAGGCCATGGCGATGACCGCGTCGCCGCGCGCTTGCAGCAGCGCGTGGATGGGCGAGCGGATATGGCCGAAATTGCGCGTGTTGACGATCAACTTGACGCGCTTGTCGCGCGCGGCGATGGCCTTGATCCGGGCGACGGTCGCGTCGCTGGACGCGTTGTCGATGAAGATATGTTCGTAGTCGTAAGCGGGCAGGCGCTCGAACTGTTCGCGGATGCGCGCGTAGAGTGCGTCGACATTTTCCTCTTCGTTGAAGCAGCCGGTAACAACGCTGATCAGCTTCATGGCGTCAGGTAGGCGCTGCGCGCTGGCAAGGCGTTGAGGATCGCCGCGCGCGAGTCGATCGGCGCGCCGTCGACGTCAATAATGAGGTCTTTGCACATGAGGCTTTCAGTTTACAGGCCGCGTTGATAAATGAGCGCCTTGAGTTGTTCATTCTCGGCGTAGGGGCTGTCGATCATGTCGATCATGATGGCGCCGTCAGCCGGTATGTCGCGCAGGAGCAACTCGCCACGCATCAGCTCGCGGCAGGATATCTGTCCTTTCTGCAGCGGGATGGCGAGGTAGATGTCTTCATCGCGGAGCGCGTGCCCCTTGTCGAGGTCACGGCGGGCGTAGACGCCGCGCACCAGCGCGTCGAGATATTGATTTTCCCGGCTCAGCGGAATGCGCTTCTGGGTGCCGGGCGCGCCGCACATCTCGACCGCCTTGCGATGGGCCTTGAACCACTGGTCGATCTGATGCGGCAGGCTGCAGTACGGGGCAACCGGCAGGCCGTCGGCGGCGATGTCGACATGCCGTTCGAAGCTGCGTGCGCCCTTGGCGTAGGCAATGGCGATCGAGGTCTGCCAGTCGCTGTATTCGTGCGTCGAGAAGCCGATGACGTTTTGCGGGTAGCGGCGACGAAGAAAATCGATCTGGTTGAGGTCGATTTCGTGATCTTCCGAGGGATAGAGCGAGACGCAGTGGTTGATCGCCAGCGCAATGGCGCGGCGGTTGAAGAACTTGACCAGATCGTCGATATCCTTCAGCGACGAGCCACCGGTGGAGACGATGACCGGTTTCCTGGTGCTGGCGATCTTCTCGATCAGGATCCAGTCGTTGAGGTCGGAACTGGCAATTTTGATGATTTCGACGCCAAGCTCGACGCAGAGATCCACCGAGACCTCGTCGAAAGGCGTCGCCATGGTGATGCAGCCGGCTTGCCGGATGGCGGTCGTCAGCGTCGCGTACTCGGCTTTCGTCAGGCGGGTTTCCAGGGTCCGCTTGATGTAGCGGATGTCGGCCCGCTCGCGGAAATCCTGGTGGATGAAGGCATCGACGTCGCGCAACTGCAGCTTGATCGCCGCCTTGACGTTGTTGAAGCGGACGATGCGCGAGAAGTCCCTGACGATGCGCAGGCCGCGATCAACTCGCCCGCCGTGGTTGTTGGCGAGCTCCAGAACGAAAAGGTCTTCGAAGACGCGATCAGGATTCATGGTGGCCTGTTGTGAGCAGAGGTGCCCGGTGATGAAAAAACGAGAATACTACCGCGCTTCGCCCTGGCTTAGAGGAAGCCGTTTTCCAGGAGCGTTGTCTTGTAGCTGTCGATAAGGTTGCCGTTCGGGCACTGATCCAGCCGCCCGGCGCATAGATCCCGCAATTCACTGTTGGGGAGGAAAAGTGGCCCCAGCGGAAGCGCGGCAAGCTCTAGCAAGGTTGAGCCGAGAAATGCGATATCCATTTCACGCGGCATTTCCGGATCTTTGCGCGGCAAAATCGGGTAGTTGGCGAAGAACTGATAGCCCGTAAAGAAGAATGCCTCGTCGGTATGCATTTCTCGATGCATCTTTCTCGGGTAGGCTTTGTGAAGGCCTTCAAAGCCGGGCTGATGGTCACCCGCAAACAAAATCAGGGCTTTCTCCGTCGACTCAAGAATGGTGTCGCGGAATTGTTTCGCCGCGGTATCAGACGCGTGCGAACGCTGCAAGTAATCTTCCAGCTTCAAGGTTTCCTGAGAAGCGTTATTTCGAAGGCCCGCTAGCAGCTCCGGCGCCGCACATTTTTCTCCATGCGGGCCATGATTGAAAATTGTCAGCATTACCATGAAAATGGGTCGGTTATCGTCGGCTTTTGCCCCACGATAACGCTGCATCAACTTCTCGTACATCAGACTGTCGGGGATTTTGCACCAGTCCAATGAGAGGCCGAGGTCTTCGGCGCCGAAGAAGTCCTGAATCCCGTAAGTTCGGTATGCTCTTGCGGCATTCAGCATGCCTTTTTGTGTCGGATAGACCGCTATCGTACGATAGCCGAGGGCCGATAGATGCTTTGCCAGCGCGAGTCGAACGCGTGGCGCAACGGTATAGGGCGAGTAAAAGCCGTTTTCTCCAAACCAGTGATAAGGGACGCCAGTCATCAGCGTGAATTCTGCATTCCATGTTCCCCAGCCATGCGTGTGTACCCTGAGTGGCCCGTACATTACGCTGTGGGGCCCTTTCTCGTACAGTGATAGGCGGCAGTCATTTCGCCCGACGCATGCGGCAAGCTGCATGGGATCCAATTGCGACTCGTTCAGTAGCACGAAGATGTCAGGCGGCGTCCCGGCTGTGGGCGCGCCAACAAAGCCGGGCAGTTTGTCGGCTGCGTGGCGGAAGACCGATGACTCTGTTTTATTGGTCTGAAAGTCGGCCGGGGGGAGGGAAATCGAATGTATAAATCTGGCGACCGACGATCGCTGCGGTTGGCCAGCGAACGCCCTCGGACTATCGGCAATACGCCCGAGATCTTGTCGGACGTCGTCGATGTAAGCGCCTGTGGAGTGTGTATAAAGAAGAGTCAGTGCTATAGAAAACGCAAGTCCAAGCAGTAAAGATCTTCGTAGATGCTTTCGTTCAAGCTTGAGTGTTAATGCCAAACAAAATGCTATTCCTGCGCCTATGGCCAGGCCCGTGTAGCCTATGTACTGGAGCGTTGTTCCGATATTTGACTGGATGTTTGGCAGAACGTAAATAATGTCTTGCCATAGAATTCCGTCACCGTTGATTCTCGTTTTTTCAGAATTTGCAAGCTCGATAGAATGTCCGATTGCGATACAGAAGAGGGTCGTTGAAATCGGTGGAAGTGCCCAGTGTGTCAAGGCGACCGTCAGTGCTGTCGCCATGATTACGACATGATTAAAGCCGCCTGCCTGAGCCAACGCAATTACCAGTAAAGGAATCAGGTAACTGGCTGCGACTCGCCATGACTCCTTTCGCCATGCTGGCAGGGCAGCGTCTGCCGCCTCAGAATCCAGACGGTGATTGTTATTGGGCACCTGTCGTACTCGTCTTTCCCGCCGTAGGCGGTGCGCAGGATCCATGGTCGCATCGGCCAGTACTGACGTTCCAGAAGTCTGTATAGAAGGCGCTGACATGTGAGCGCAGGTATTTGGCCATGAAGTCCGCATCGTTGCTCGTGAATGAGAACACCACGACACCAGATTCGATCAGTCTTGCCGCTGCACCGGGGCAGCGCAACAATTCCCTAGTGCTGACTGCGAGATGGCCGACTGCGTTGGAACGTATGAAATCAAAGGAGCCTGCAAGATCGCCAACTGAGAGCATTGGATGTGTGATGCCGGCCAGTTTCGCCGCAACGAAGTCCTTGGGAGAAAACACCTCAACAACCAGCCTCTCGGGAAGTGGAAGTGCGCGGGCCAGCGTAGGAAAGTCTGTGATCTTGTCGGTGACGATGATCAGATCCGGATGCTGCAGGAGCAAGCCACGAATCATCTGTTCGTCGACCGGTGTGAACAGGTCATCGATTTTTCTTGCCCTGAAATCCGACAGGCTCAAGGCTTGATCTTCGGCCGCTAGCACTTCGCGGCCAGTGCGTTGCCTGAATGTTTTCCAGTCATGGGCGGCGACGATGTAGCCGTCGCTGCTTACCAGTAGATCAAGTTCGATCAGTCGGTAGCCTCTTGCGATCGATGACGTGATCGCTTCCAGAGAGTTCGTGTAGGTGACGCCGTTGATGCCTCCCCCGGCATGCGCAATGAAGGCCCTGTGGTCAGTGCGCCAGTGGGTGTCGTGCAAAGCGAGCCGGCGCTCGCGCTTGCTAGAGTCACTACATATGCCGGGTCCAGCTGCGCCCGGCTCGTCGTTGAAAAACTGTAGCGCCCATACGCCTACGGTCAGGGACAGTAGCAAGGAAAGGACTTCGATCCGGTAAGGCTGCCCCTTGTTCGGCGTGGACGGATACATGGACCTTTTCATCTCGTACGCGTGTCAGAGCAAACGATCATCGATCAAGTTCGCCGCCAGTTCCTTTCTGTCGAGGAAGGGAAACATATCTTCAAGTGGCGGCGTGACGATGCTGCCATCGTCCAGTCTTCGGGAAGCCATCCGTGGTTCGAATTGCTGGGTTTCGTCGAGCATGACCTGGCACAGGTGTGGGCCCGGGGCATCCAGGACCGCCGCCAGCCGCTCGGCGAAGTCGGCCGAGTCGAGGCGCGTCGCAGGAATGCCAAAGGCTTTTGCGACTGCGACGAAGTCGGGAAGCTCGATGCCAGATTCGGGTCCGGCGCCGGCCAGGCGACCGAAGAAATTCGACTGCGAGGTGCGGATCGACAGGTAGCCCTGGTTGTCGAGGACGAAAATCTTGATCGGCAAGCGATGCTGAGCAACCGTCTGCAACTCCTGGATATTCATCATGATGCTGCCGTCACCGGCCAGGCAGATGACGCGCTGCTGAGTGCCTCTGGCGTTTAACGCGCCGAAATACGCGCCGATTGCCGCTGGCAGATCGTAGCCCATCGACGCACTGCCCGAGTTGGAAAACATCCGCATGCCACGCTTGATGACGCCTGCCTGAAAAGGAACGATGCATGCGCTGGCGTTGCCGCAGGCGACGATGTCCTGTCCATTGAGTTCGGCGAAGAGTGTCTCGACGAAGTGATAGGGGTTGATCTTCTCGTTGTTGTTCTCGCGATGGCGTGGCAGCACGTTCGGGTAGCGCAGCACGCGCTCGCGGCACCAGGCCAGCCAGCGCTGCTGCCTGTCGGTCGGCTGCCAGTCAGCGAGTTGCGCGGCAAGGCGCGGCACAAACTGCTTGAGATCGGCAATGATTGCCAGATCGGGTTTCAGCGTCGGTTTGCCGGTCTCCGCTGGGTCGATATCGACCTGAATCTTGAACGCGCGCGGCGCAAACCCCTGCCAGTTGTAGCTGATCTGTCGGATGTTCAGGCGGCTGCCGAGGATCAGCAACAGGTCGGCACTCTGCACCGTGAAGTTGCCCGCACGCGTTCCGATGGTGCCGGGGCGGCCACAGAACAGCGGGTCGTCGCTGGCGACAAGGTCGTGGGTCCACGCGGTGGTGACCGGAATTCCGAGACGGCGGACGAGCGACTCGAACTCGGCTGTGGCCTTGGCTGCACGTACGCCACCGCCGGCGAGAATCACCGGCCGTTGCGCGGCGCGCAGACGGCCGACAATCGCCTGCAGATCGCTGGCGGACGGTTTGTTTCCCACCGCAGGTTCGGGCATGAAGCGACGCAAGCCCTTGGGGTCGACGCTCGCGCTTTGCACGTCGATCGGGATATCCAGCCACACCGGCCCCGGTCGGCCCGAAGTTGCCAGGTGCGTTGCCTGATCGAGATGCCAGTCGATGTCTTCCGGCTGCTCGACGACGCACGCATATTTGGTCATGCCGCGGACCATCGGCACGATTGCGCACTCCTGGTCGCCTAGTTGTCGCAGCCCTGGAACCGGCGTCGCCGCCAGGCAGGTGGCCCGCTTGACCTGGCCCGAGATGACGATCATCGGCACCGAATCGGTCCAGGCGCCGAAAACGCCGTTCAGGGCATTGATGCCGCCCGGGCCGGTGGTGACGTTCAGGATCGGCGGCCGCTCGGCGATACGGGCGTAGGCCTCGGCGGCCATGGCGGCGGCCTGTTCGTGGTGGAAGAAGACTGGCGTGAGGTCGGGATGATGGCACAGGGCGTCGTTGAGGAACATCGCGCCGCCACCAGTGACGAGGAAGACATGGCGATGGCCATTGGCCGCGAGGCGTTGCGCCAGGTGGGTGGCGACGGTAATCATGACAACGGCCATTCTGCCGAGACGTACGCAGGCGCAAGGTCTCGCCAGCCCATGACGCGTACGCCGCTGCGCTCACTGGAGTCGCTACCGCCATGAATGGGCCATGGTGATAGCGCCTCGTTTCCGGCAAAGCCTGCGGAAGCCTGGCCGGCCTGCAGGTAATCGCGGGTGAGCGTTTGCCCGGACCTGATCTTCATTGGCTGAATGCGCGTACCGACTGCAAAGATCCGGTCGGCGTCCAGGCCAGCGTTGTCGCGCCAGACCCATGACTCGGCGGCTAGTCCAGGCTTGCAGCCGCCCGGCATGTGCCGCCTATCGCCTATCCCTGGCAGGCGCGAAAAAGCATCCTGCCGGCGCTGTTCCTCATCGAACACGGCTCGCTGTTCGAAGCCGGCAAGAGAACGGGGCGGGTCGTCCACGGCGGAAGCGCAAGAGGCCATATGTGCCTTATACAGAACGACGATAGATTCGGCAATTTGTATAACAGCAGGGTGGCTGCTCGCCGTTTGCTGATTGCCACGACCCAACAGGGTCATCCCTGACCCTTCGGTCGGGACTCCTGGCCGTCGTCGTATGGCGCGAACTCGCCGCGTGAGCCAAACCGCACGGCACGGCAGATCAGCGCCAATCGGCGCTTGGTGGTGCCAATGTCAGCGGAGCGAAACAGTGCCAGGTAAGCCATGCCGAGCCAGAAGCCGACAGCGTTGAGCCCGTAAAAGGCGCGACTGGTGATGCGTGAGCGATAGAAGATGAAAGCGTTGCGCAGGTCGAGATAAATGCGCTCGTCGGCAGTGTGCGGTGAGAACGTCGGATGAACGCGCTCGTTGAGCGCGTGCCACGAGCTGTCGATGTCCTCGATCCGCGCATCGGCGCAGAGATGGATCTCCACGCCGCGGCGTACCAGGCGGTCGGTGAAGTCGAAGTCGTCGTAATAACAGAAGTAGCGCGGATCCGGCCGTTCCGGCAGTTGCAGGGCTTCGCGGCCGAGGAACAGGCCGCCATAGGCGGCCAGGCTGATGCTCACGAGCGCGTTTTGCGGTTCCACATCGAGCGCGAAGGACGAATCCCCTGCGGCCAGTTGGCGTCGCAGGAGGTGTGGCTCGTTGCTGACGTTAAACCAGCCATAGGTGTTTGGCCTGCCGACCGCCAGCACGCCTTCGCGTACGGCGATACGATGCCACGGTTGCGAGGGCCTGTATGCCTGGAGTGCCGTCAGCGACGTGCCCCCCAGTTTCTGCCAGGCGGACAGCAAGCGCTGGAGGCAGTCGCTGGCGAGAAGATTATCGTCGTCGAGCAAGAGGAAGTACTCCGCATCGAGTTCCAGTGCGGCTTCGATACCTGCCTTGAAACCGCCCGCGCTGCCAAGGTTTCTGGGGCTGTTGACGATGGTGCAGTTCTCCGGCAAAAGCACGTTTGCCGCGTAATTGCCATTGAAAACGACGACGACCTGCGCAATACCGCAAGCGACTACCCGAGCAAGAACCCTGGCAAGGAACTGGTGCCTTGCTCCATAGGTAACGATGATGGCACAGACGCGCGGCCAATCCTGCCGGTCTTCCGTGGGCTTGCCGTTTGTCCTGGCCATGCGCTATCCGTCGAAGCCGATGGCGGCAAGGGCCGAAGACAGTCGCTCGTTGAAATCCTTGGTGGAAAACCGATGTCCGTGACCATCGAGTTCATTTGGCAGGCTAGCTTCGAAACGCTTCATGGCCGTCTGTAGATTTTCTACGAGTTCCGCCTCGGTCTTGTAAGCAGCGCCAAAACCGTGCCTCCGAACGAGAATTGGAGGATTCCCGCTGTCGTGCACAATAACGAAACACTTCGCCTCGATCGCTTCGGCAACAGTCATTCCAAAATGCTCGCTCAGCTCCGGGCTTTTTTCTGAATCAACGCCAAGACCTGCCGCATGCACGTAAATTTTCGCCTTCTTGTACAATGACCAGATTTCTTCTCGCGCCCCTCCCTCAACAAGCGATATCGCTTGGTCGGTGGCTAGCGTGGCGATCTGCTGGTAGTAAGCAACATCTTCACGACTGGTTTGGTCAAGGGTGCCAGCAAGAACGAGCTGCCAGTCATTTTCCGGATTTCGACTTGCTGATTCGATGAATGCTCGCGCAATGCGCAATTGGTTTTTCCCGTGTCCTCTATTCGAGAAACGACCAACACTGATGATCAGATTTTTTTTCTCCGAGCAATCGACCGGATCGAAAGGAAGGCGAACGACGGGTTCAATTACCATGCCGTTGACCGCTCCCCAATACTTGGCTGACCACTGCCGAGTGAACTCCGAGTTGAATGCAAAAAAATAGGAGCTACGAAAAGCGGCGTGGCTGTTTCTGGAGGGGAAGCTGACGATGAATATGGAATGCTTTGCCTGAGACACCAGAGTAGACTGGTAGGTGGAGTTGATGAATAGATCGAATTGCCGGGTATCCGCGGAACAGAAGTCGGGCTTGCACAGCAGGATTGCAGTCTTGAGATCGACGTCAAAAAGCCGTGACAATCGGTTGGTGTCGATCGCGCTGGTCGATGCCAGGGTCAATTCCGTGTGACTGTTGGAAAAGTGCCTGGCGAACTCCAGTGCATGCGCCTCGCCGCCGCCGCAGGAACTCCAATATTCATCATAAATGCATACTCTCAGGCGTTCCTTCCGGATGGGCGTCAAACCCGCGCTGATCAATGTGAGAGCATCCCTGGTCGCTGCAGAGCGGCAGGCCTCTGCGAGTTTCTCCGGGCTTCCCGCAAGCGAAAATAGCGAGCGTAGACGAGAAAACCGATGGGCAACTACAGCTGCCGCCGGCTCGGCAGAAAATGCAGAGCGCGCCAGGACCACGCGGCGCAGTAGTGCTGGCGCGCGGAGATACTTGAATATCAGTCGATTCCTTTCAATGAGGTAGGTTCTTTGATCAAGGTTGCTGTTTGCCGTTGCGCTGTGCGTGTGCAGAACCACCGAAGTCGGAACGTACATGATCGTGTGCTTGCGTCGACGCAGGCGGAGGGATAGCTCGCTGTCTTCGAAATAGGCGAAAAATTCGGGTCGGAAAATCAGTTCCGAGTCAAGAGCGCTTCGCCTGATCAGCGGGGCGCATCCGCAAAGATAGTCCACGGTCTTGATCTGATCGTACTGACCCCGATCAACCTCGCCGTAACCCCGGTCGGCAGGTTCGAAGGGAAATCGCTCGACGGAACCCGCATTGTTAATGATGCGGTGCCAGTGGCAGGCGTCATTCCAGGCGTTGTCGATTTCGATGCGCGCAGACGAATTGCCGGCGATGTCGCCCGAAAAAATGGTTTTGCCGTCTCTGCGCATGACTACTCGAGTGACCGAATCACTTCTTGACGAGAACCTGAACACGAGGCTGGAACTCTGCGCCGGCAGGTGAAGAATGGTCTCTTCAAAAACCTCAACGTCGCGTCGGTTGCCATGCTCGTTGCCATTGATGAATACCTTCGGGTAATCCAGGCTCTTCAGCAGATCAGAGACTGACAGGAGAACGTCTGGCGCACGGTCGATAGTGATCCTGGAAAAATAGCCGTTGAAGAGCAGCTTCGGGACTGCACAAGCCGCCTTCCGATTGGCGCGAAGTGCCTCAACGAGCTCCGACAGCCAACGGTCTTGCGGAACGGTATCGTTGTTGAGCAGCGCAATCAGCTCGCCAGTGGCAGCGAGATAGCCAATATTGTTTGCTTCCGCAAAGCCACGGTTGCGGTCCAGTCTGATTACTTTTGCATTTGGAAAGCGCCTGATGAAATAATCCGCGGAGCCGTCAGCGGACGCATTGTCAACGAAAATCAGCTCGAAGTTGCGATAGGCTTGTGCGGCGATGCCCGCGGACAGTGCGCTCAGGTGGCGTATGCCATCTCTACTGCAGATTATTATCGAGACCAGTGGCTCGTGAGGGAAAGCAAGCTCTCTTCCGCCGTCAAGGAAGTGTTGGCTCAATATCGAGACAAGATCGTGCTTCTTTTCCTGCCGTTTCAGCACCGATAGCTGTGCGAAAGCGTGCCGCAGAAGCTGCAATCCTCCGTGTGTTCGATAGTAGTTGGCGACATCACGAACCGACTGCATACGTAATCTCAGCATAGAGTGACGCTGCCCGTTGCGTCTTTAAATGTGAAATAAATAATCAAGAGATGGCAGAGAAATGAATCGTCTACGGCAGAGTTGACCTCTATCAGGAAATGATAAGAACAAGAATTATTGATAATTGATTCAAGAACGAAAAGGGTTAGCAAGGCGCGGAAAGCATTGTTGATCGATGAGCCGAGTTGCGGCGTTATCGCCATTTCTGGTGAAGCCATCTCAAGGGTTTCGTGAGGCGCCACGACAGGGAATTGTAGGTTTCCTGGAGAGCTTGGCCAACGGCAGCGTACTCTCCGCGAAGCGTCGTCACCCGATGTTCCAAGGTGCCTGCGCGCATCCGCCAGAAGGCAAGCAAACCGCGGTTTCGCAGGGGATGGTTACTTGCTCGGAATCGCGGGCCTTCTTGAATGGAACGTTGGCGTTCTTGTACGTACTCCAGATGAAATAGATAGATCTCCGTTTCGCTCGGTTCCGACAGACGCCAACGCAAATAGTCCCGATCAAACAGGAACTCGTACGGAACCAGATATCCAAACAGCAGAAAATTCAAAGCCTGCAAGCGATCGGGCCGGGGCGTGGCGTTCGCTTGCCCGTCGAGACGGTCAAGCGCAGCGAACGCGCAGGGGTTGTCGCCAAGTATGATCGTTTCACGGTCGAAGAGCAGCGATTCGAGCCCCACACTGGAGTTGATGGTTGCGACCCTAGCGCAGCGCTGAATGAAGGCGATGGAATTCAGCGACTTGTCGACCTGCGCCGCCACACCTGTATAATCCCGAAGGCCCCCCGGGTGTCGCCGAATGAGTGTCTTGCCGCGGCCGTAAATAGCGCTTGCCGCTGCGATTAACTGGTCATTTGTCCAGCCGTTGGCGAAGGCAATGATGTTGGTATCGTTTTCAACCTGTAGTGGCAGTCCGATGTCGAATTCCGGGTCAGAGCGTGGTTCCCGTTGCGCCGGTTCGATAACGAAAAGTTCGCGGAGTTCTCGGGTGCTCAATAGAGGAACTGCCTCCTTCTGTCGGCTCAGCTCAAAGCTTTTGAACCGGCGTCGAGATTCCGTTCTGCCATTTACGCCGGAAAAGTCGAAATAGGCGGTCCATTGGTACCACGGTTCGCGCAAGGGCCCCAGTTCGGCATGGATTACCGGTAGGGCGAACTCGGCTGCGACCACGCTGAGGCTCGGGACGTTGCACCAGGTCAGAATGGCTTCGAAGGGATGATCGCGGGACGCTTCGATCAGGACCCCGCGCAAAGCCACCTCAAGCTGTTCACAGCGCTCGGTGAGAATACGCCGCATCATCTGGTCGACGTCCGGAGTGATCGCTTGCCACGACTCAAACAGGTCGTCAGATAGGCGATACACCGTATAACGCTCCATTTCATCGCAACTGGGAACGCGGAACTTGAAGTACTCCTCCGATTGCCTTGAAGCGTCTACGCGACCCGATCGAACAAAGTCCTCGGGCGCAGAAAAGTACTCTGCAGAACCTACAAATGCTATTTCTTGCGGTGTGAAGTGCGTGATCTGCTTGTAGAGAACGCATAGATAAGTGGCGTTGAGTCCGCGCGCCGGGAATGGCAGCAGGAACGACAGGAACATGGCTCAGGCCAACCGTCTGAACAGGAAAAGCAGGATCTGCCCGTCGTCGCCGTCCCGAATTCCCATTGCTTCGGCTGCAAGCGAGGTAAGGATTCGCCCACCTTCGAAGTGGTACAGGTCCTGGCTGAACGATGCGATCAGTTCAAGCTTGTTCTCCGCTTCTGCCAGCGTGAGCAAATCCGTACGTGAGTAGTGGCGGTAGTGAAATGGATTTGGATTCAGCGCGAGTGACCACTGTTCTGAATTGGGCGTCGAAAGGATCAGCAGACCGCCCGGCTTTAGGGCTTCGACCATGATGTCGAGAAATGCGTTGGCGGCTTCGATATGTTCGATTGACTCGAGGCAGACGATGAAATCAAACGACCGGGCGGGAAGCGAAAACGGAAAGATCTTGGTGGAAAAGAAAGTCCGGGTACTCGCGTAATCGGCGTTCGCGACGGCAATGGCGTCGTTCGAGGCATCGATTCCCAATAGCACGCAATTGACTCGTTCCGCGACCAGACGCGTGCCGTAGCCGGTGCCACAAAAGACATCGAGACCAAAGGTGGCTTCGCGGTCTGCGGAGTGTTCTTCGATCAGTCGCGCAGCCAACTGATAGCGGGCAACGTGATCGAACCGCACCTCGGCAAGCGTTCGCCCGATCTGCCTTTCACCACTGCACAAGGCGTAGCGGTCGACGGCTGGCTCTGCAGGCTCCGGGCGCACAAGTAACCGTCTGAAGAGGGATTTCACTTGCTGGTCTCCTGGGGGCTGTCGGTCAGTGTCCATCGCGCCCGGTACTGCTGCCCGGCGACCCCGACCCGGTCTGCACGAACTTCGATGGAGGCGATGTCCTTCTGCCAATCGTAGTGCATGATCATGTCAGCCGAGAGTACAAGCGCCGAAATCCGGTAGATCCCGGCGTTGAGAGAGAACGAGTCGATGTGTACATAGACATGGATGTCACTGCCAGCCTGCAGATTGATGGTCTTCCCTGCGACGAGGTTATTGCATTCGGCTACGACTTCATCGGCGATGCTGACGAATACAAGATCAAGGCAGGTGTTGGTGATTGCGACATCGGTCCGTACGCCAAACCGGACGGTGAGTCCTTGCCCCTGTACGATCGATCGCACGGGACAACCCGCCGCGTCGAGTACCTGTAGCGAGTGGATGCATGCGCTGCCAAGGCCTTGCCGCGTGGGTCTCATTTGATTATCGAACAGGCGATGGTAGTGTGCGATGGCTTCGGCAGGGTGGCCATGGAAAGATGTTTTTCCGTGGTCGAGGACCATCGTACGCGTTGAGAGGCGGCTCACGGCTGGCATGGCGTGGGATACGAAAACGACCGCGCTGCGTTCGGCCAGGCGCCCGATGCAGTTGTAGCACTTGCTCCGGAATCCTGCGTCTCCGACCGCCAGGATCTCGTCAATGAGTAGCACGTCCGGTTGCATTTGTGCGGCGATGGCGAAGCCGAGGCGGACGTGCATGCCTGAACTATAGTGCTTTACCGGCGAGTCGATGAAGTCGCCGATATCGGCAAAATCGACGATTTCATCAAATTTTCTGGTGGTTTCCTGTTTTGAAAAGCCGAGGATAGCGCTATTGACGAAGATATTCTCTCGTCCGGTGAGCATCGGATGGAAGCCCGAGCCCACTTCGATCAGCGCGCCGACTCGGCGCGGTGTCTCAACACGTCCACGATCGGGCGCAATGATGCCGTTGAGGATCTTCAGTAGCGTCGATTTTCCAGCGCCGTTCGGGCCTATGAGGCCCAGACATTCACCGCGCTTGAGTTCGAAGCTGATGTCATCCAGCGACCAAAACTCGCTCTCCCTGAGTTCGGCCCGACCTCGCGGCAGCCCGAGGAAATTTCGCGCGAGGTCCTGTGCACCGTAAAGCATGTTGTGTTTGAGTGACTTGCAGAATTTCTTGCTGACCCCGTCTACTCTGATGAGCGGTTCTTCCGACATCAGACTCTCTCAAGGACCCTTGCCTGGGCAACAAAGAACAGGCGCCAAGTGGTTACAAGAAGTAGTGCGGAGAGAATCGCCGTGATCCAGAAGCCTGTATACGTGGGGCTCGCTCCGTAGAGAATCAGGTCTCTTGGAACGTTGATCAGATGGTTGATCGGGTTGAAGGTATTCATTATCGCGACCAGCGAATCCGGACGGATGGGGTAGAGAATCGGGGTCAGCACCAATAGTCCCGCCAGAACTGCATTGATCGCGTTGAGCACATCCCTGAAGATTCCGCCGACGATCGCGACGATGAAGCCAAGGCCGAACATCAGCAGGCAAAGGGGTACAACGCACAACAGGCCCAGGCCAATGCCACGCCAGTCCGGTGTGATCCCGTACCAAGCGAATACGCCGGCGGTCAGCACTGCCCGGATCAGGAACTCGACAATCCCTTGCGCACCGGCCGAGAACACCAGGGCGGACTTGGGGAAATTGATCTTGGTCAGCATGCTCCCGGCGTTGATCAGCGAGATCGAACAGGCCGTCAGTCCGGTCGAGAACAAGGACCAGTAGGTCAATCCGGTTAATGCGTAAGCCGGATACGGGACGCCGACGTCGCCAATGGTCAAGACTCCGGATCGATTCATGGCCACGAATACAGCAACCGTGGCAAACGGGAGCAGGACGGCCCAAGCGATGCCGAGAACCGATTGACGATAGCGCCCACGAAAATCGCGGAGAAACAATCGCCAGATCAGTTCCCGAGCGCCGATGGCCTCGCTGACCATCGCGCGTACTTTGAGGCAAGAGCCTTGCTGCCCCGCAATGAACTGTCCTTCCGGTGTGTAAATGATCTTCTCTATGGCCATCGCTAGTTGTCCACTTCTGACTACGCCGGAGGATCACCCGGTCGCTTGGGTGGGAAGAGCGTCTTGCCGATAGCCGGCCAGAACCTCTTCCGCGACGTCGCGACGATGCAGGAAGGGTGGCTGCGCCTGGATTCTACTACCTTCAGCGGCCACTCCGATGCCGCGTGGGGGCGATTTCATGTCACCGAACTCGCGGTACCCGAGTACCAGTCGAGCGTCTTTTCGAGCGATCTATCAAGGCTGGTGAACACATTCAGGCCGGTCAGCGTGCGCACCCGATCAATACACGGTACGTAGCGTTCGGGAGGCGCGTGTCCAGGTGCATCGAGGATTCGGATTTCGGTGTGTCCGGTCAGAGCGCTGACCCGTTGCGCCAGTTCGAAGATGCTTATGGGCTCGTCTGAACCGACGTTATAGGCCGTCCGGCCGGGTGCGCCGATCAACATGGTCAAGAGCCAGACGATCAGGTCGCCCACATAGAGATAGCTGCGTATCCCCGTGCCGTCTCCGTGAATGGTGATTGGCTCGCCGGCAAGCGCATCACGGATGAAATTGCCGGCGGCAAAGCGGCCATCAAGCGGCAAGTGCGGGCCCAGGAAGGCGAAGCAACGCGCAATGACGATATCGATATCGTCGTTGACCGCGCAGAATTGTTCGACCATTCGTTTGCCGGTCCCGTAGGCCGATTCCGGTTTCGTCGGATCGGGGGCCCCGGCGTAGGTCTCCGGAATCGTTGCGAGTTGCGGGGGTTGCGGGCCATAAATGGCGCCCGAACTGGTCACCAGCGCCCGTCGGATTCCCGATCTTCTCGCCACGTCAATGACGTGTCGTATGCCTTCGAGCTTGGCGCTGAGCATCAGCCTCGAATCCGTTTGCCCCGTCCTTGCACTGGTCACCGTCGCGAGGTGAAGCAGAAAGTCGTGATCCATGTTCGGACAAGGGAAGTCCGCGGCCGATCCGGCGATCCAGGTGAACGCCGGGTCGTGCCCAAGGTGTACGAAACGTGCGCGGTAGGCCGACGGATCGCGGCTGACTATGCTTGCTTTCAAACCGAGGTCGAGCGCGGCGTTGGCCGCAGCGATGGTTTCAAGAAGCCATGTTCCGAAGAAGCCGGTTCCACCGGTGATCAGCAAACGACGGCCGCGCAGCCGCGCCCAGATTGGCTCGCAGAGTTCCAGGATTCGCTCCAGATCGCTCGCGGGGACGCCTGCAACTGGCTTTTCAAGAGGTCGCATGCGATGCGGCTTCAGCGCCTATACCTGCGTCGCAGAAGGGCTTCCGGCCGCGATCTGCTGTTTCACAGTCCAATTCCCAGGAATTCACCGAGCCTGTCGGCGACAAAATCGAGCATTTCCTCACTCAGCCCCGACCACAGTCCGATCCAGAAGGTGTCGTTCATCACCCGATCGGTATTGCTCAGCGCGCCGGCAACGCGGAAATTGCGTCCGCGCATGTAGGGCTGGCGCGTCACGTTGCCGGCGAAGAGCAGGCGTGTGCCGATGCGCTGTTCGTCAAGATATCGGAGCAGGTCGACGCGGTCACAGCCGGCTGCCGTATTTAGCGTCAGCGGAAACCCGAACCACGACGGGCCGCTGCCGGGGGTCGCTTCGGGCAGTACCAGGAACTCGGCAAGGGGCGCCAAGCGCTGCGTCAGCCAGGCGAAGTTCCTCTTCCGCGCGGCGATGAAATCGGGCAGCCGGTCGAGTTGTGCCAGTGCGCAGGCGGCCTGAATGTCGGTGATCTTGAGGTTGTAGCCCAATTGCGAGTAGGTGTACTTGTGGTCGTAACCGAAGGGCAGGTCGCCATGCTGTTGCGCGAAGCGCTTGCCGCAGGTGTTGTCGCAGCCGGTCGCGCAATAGCAGTCTCGACCCCAGTCGCGCAGCGATTCCATAATGCGCTTCAGCTGCGCATTATGCGTGAAGACTGCACCGCCTTCGCCCATGGTGATGTGGTGGGCGGGGTAAAAGCTGAGTGTGCCGACATCCCCGAAAGTGCCGACGGAGCGGCCCTCATAGGTCGAGCCGAGCGCGTCGCAGCAGTCTTCGATCAGCCACAGGTCGTGCTTCTTGGCGATCCGGCAGACCTCGCGCAGATCAAAGGGGTTGCCCAGCGTGTGGGCGAGCATGATCGCTCGCGTGCGGCTGGAGATCGCTTTCTCGATCTGGGCCACGTCGATGTTGTAGGTCGGCAGGGTGACGTCGACGAAAACCGGCACACAGCCATTCTGGAGGATTGGATTGATGGTGGTCGGAAAGCCGGCGGCAACCGTGATCACTTCGTCACCGGCCTTTATGGCGCGCTCGCCGAGACTCGGTGAGCAGAGCGCACTGAATGCCAGCAGGTTCGCCGAGGAGCCCGAGTTGGTGGTCAGCACGTGCTCGACCTTGAGGAAGCGGCCTAGGCGCTGCTCGAACCCGGTGTTGAAGCGGCCGGTGGTCAGCCAGCCGTCAAGCACGGCGTCGACCATGTTGCGAAGCTCGCCGGCGCCAATCACCTTGCCGGCTACCGGTACGGCGCTGGCACCCGCCCGGAAGGCGCTGGTGGGCCGCGTCTCGCGGGCGTGACGCTCGACGAGATCGAGGATCTGTTCTCTCAATGGGTCAGCGTTCATGCCATACCTGCGCGGGAAGTGGCTCGGCAGTAGCTGTCGATCTGTTGTCTGGAAACGGCGGCCATATCTTCGCCGCGCAAATGCGCGCGGTGCCAGGCTACGGTCATCCGCAGGGCGGAACCGAGTGACCAGCGCGGCTGCCAGCGCAGCATTGAGATCGCTTTCCAAGCATCGAGTCGAAGCTGCCGCGCTTCATGCGGATGCGGGTGGTGGTCGCGCTCCCAGGTAGTGCCGTCGCCCCAGAGGCTAACCAGCGCATCGAGTAGCTGTTCGACACTGGGCGCATTGTCGTCGGCCGGGCCGAAGTTCCATGCCTCAGCGAAGCTTGCACCCTGTTGGACCAGTTGCTCGGCGAGCATCAGGTAACCGGCCAGAGGTTCGAGAACGTGCTGCCACGGGCGAATCGCCGCGGGATGGCGTACCTGCAGTGGCTGCTTGTCGACAAAAGCGCGAATGGCATCGGGAATCAAACGGTTCGCCGACCAGTCACCACCACCGATGGCGTTGCCGGCTCGGGCGGTGGCGATCGCCGTGCCGTGCTTGGCGTGATCGACGGGGTTGAAGAACGAGGAACGATAGGCGGCGGCGACCAGTTCGGCACAGCCCTTGCTGCTGCTGTAGGGATCGGCGCCGCCGAGTGGATCTCTCTCGTGGTAGGCCTGTCCCGACTCCCGGTTCTCATAGCACTTGTCACTGGTGACGACGACGACGGCACGCACGCCATTGCTCTGGCGCACGGTCTCGAGAACATTGACAGTGCCCATCACATTGGTGCTGTACGTCTCAACGGGGCGGGAGTACGCGGGCAGTATCTCGGCCTGCGCCGCGAGATGGACGACGATTTCCGGCTGGTGCTTGAAAAAGGCTGCGCGCAGCTGGTCCGGGTCCCTGATGTCGGCGAGAATCGACTTCATCTTCTGGCCGACGCGAGCGATCTCGAACAGGTTCGGCTGAGTTGCCGGCGGTAGCGCATAGCCAGTGACTTCGGCACCCATTGTCTGTAGCCACAGGGAAAGCCAGCCACCCTTGAAGCCGGTATGTCCGGTGATCAGGACGCGCCTGCCTTTCCAAAATGCGGGCTGAATCACCAGTTTTTCCAAGGGGCCGTGCCGGAAGCCCAGAGGTTTTCGAGGTGGTTCTTGTCGCGCAAGGTGTCCATGCCCTGCCAGAAGCCGTCGTGTCGCCACGCGGCAAGTTGGCCGGTCTGGGCCAAGCGTTCGACCGGCCCCGCTTCCCAAATGCAGGCATCGCCGTCGATCAGGTCGAGTACGCTGGGGTTGAGAACGAAGAAGCCGCCGTTGATCCAGCCGCCGTCGCCGCGCGGCTTCTCGCAAAAGGCGACGACACGCTCCTCCGCCAGCTCAAGGGCACCAAAACGCCCAGGCGGGGTGACCGCGGTGACCGTGGCGCTCACCTGGCGCTGGCGATGGAAGGCGATCGCTGCACTGACGTCGATGTTCCCGACGCCATCGCCGTAGGTGAAACAGAATGCTTCGTCCTTGTCGAGATGCGCACGCACGCGGCGCAGCCGCCCACCGGTTTGTGTCGCGTCGCCGGTGTCGATCAGCGTTACCCGCCAGGGCTCGGCGTGACGCTCGTGTACTTGCATCTGGTTGCTCGCCATGTCGAAGGTCACGTCCGAGGTATGCAGGAAGTAGTTGGCGAAGTACTCCTTGATCATGTAGCCCTTATACCCCAGGCAGATCACGAAGTCGTTGATGCCGTGGCCGGCATAGATTTTCATGATATGCCAGAGGATCGGCTTGCCGCCGATTTCAAGCATCGGTTTCGGCCGCACGATGGTTTCTTCCACTAGGCGCGTGCCCGTACCGCCGGCAAGGATGACGGCTTTCATGCGCCCTTTTCGCGTTTCGGAAGAGCAGCAGGAGAAGCGACGGCGTGCTTGCTGCCAAATGGTCGGCGCACCGCCCGTTGCCAGGCGTCGACCGGCAGTTTGGCTGGTCTTCGCAGGGGCGAGAGGCGTCGTGCGTTGGGCCTACGGGCGGTCTCTCGGATTGTTCTTGCGGAGGCTGTGCCGGTCGTTTTAGTCATGGGTATTGACGCGAGTCGGTTCAGGTTCTCGGCATTGGCAAGGCGAGGTGGGAGTTTTTTCCGGGAAGCTTCCGCCCCCTGCTGCGTGGGTCGTGCGGCGAAGCTGCCGCAGGCGGTGCTTGGTCCAGAGGTCTTGGTCTTGGTCATGGTATCGGCGGGTTTGGGTTCAGGGCTAGGCGGGCAGAGGCGCAGGCTATTGGGCAGGGTGTGGTCAAGGTCGACAATCATGGTGGCAACTCTTCTGGCCATATGGTCTGCCGCGGTGTCCGCGTGCGGAGGATAGGCTCAGAGGCTGGTCAGTTCCGTGTCGGGGTGAACACGGAGGCAATGTCCGGCGCGGTAATGGCGGTATCGAACCAGGCTTCGATCTGTTCAAGGTCGGCCGCGGCTATCCGCTCGACAATGTCCATCGGGATCGCGCCAAAGCGCCGGGAAAGCAGGTGTTGCAGGGCGTGCGCCTCGCCTTCTATTTTGCCTTCGAGCTTGCCTTCGAGCTTGCCTTCGAGCTTGCCTTCGAGCTTGCCGATCTGCAGGCCTTTTTGCTCGCCCAGCAGCATGCCTTCCGCCACCGCTTTGGCTTTCCATTGATCAATATTCGTTTCCAGCATTTCGGTTCCTTTCAGCATGTCATCCAGTTCCGGCAGCGGTAGTCCGGGCATCTTGCGACTGAGACGGTACTGCATCCACTGCATCACCGCGCGGTCTATCGTTTGCTTGAATGGCGATTGGGCGACGGCCTGGCCAAGATAGCGGATCGCCCGTTTCGCGTCATCCGTGTCGTGAGTGTGCTCCATTCGGAATATCGCCGCCATTACCCGTTGCAGGCCTTCCAGATACTCTGCTGCCCATGTGGGGCAACGGCCGCGTAGACCAAGGTGACACAAGCCCTATTGCTTCGCGAACGCCTGGCCCGTGTGCGGGGTTGAGAGGCTGAGGAGGAAGACGTGGCGGTGGCCGCCTGCGGCGAGGTGTTGAGCCACGTGGGTGGCGACGGTGACCATCAGGGGGGCGCCGCGGATGAAGAAAGCCTGGAGGCGATGTCGCGCCACCCGATCACGCTTACCCCGCTCCGCTCGTACGACTCGCTGCCGCCATAGATGAGCCACGGTCGGAGAGCTTCGCTGCGGGCAAAGCGTGCTGATGCCTGGCCGGCCTGCAGGTAGTCGCGGGTGACCGTTTGCCCGGACTTGATCTCTACAGGTTGAAGGTGAGCGCCGACTTCAAATATTAAGTCCGCCTCCAGCCCATTATTGTCACGCCAGAAATACAAATCAGTGGGCAGGCCAAGGTTGAAGCGGCCCTTGACGAACTCACCAAGGACCCAGGTTTCGAACAAGGCGCCGCGACTCGGATGCAGGGAAAGCACTTCCGGTGAGCGAATGCCGAGTAGCCAACAGGCAAGCCCACTGTCCAGGAAATACAGCTTGGGGGTCTTGACCAGCCGCTTGCCGAAATTGCGGTGGTAGGGCGGCAGCAGGAACACCAGGTCACTCGATTCGAGGACGGAAAGCCAGGCACGTGCGGTGTTGTGGGAAATTCCGGCTTCGCCTGCCAGCGCACTCAGGTTAAGCAACTGTCCGCTGCGGCCGGCACACAAGCGCAGGAAGCGCTGGAAAGTGCCGAGGTCCTGGATGTTCAGCACTTGGCGCACATCGCGTTCGACGTAGGTGGCGATGTAGCTGGAGAACCAGTCAGCCGCTATGATCGGCTGGGTGTGGAGAAATGGATAGCCGCCCTGCATCATCATCGCGTCGATGCCAAGTTGCCGCGAAACCTCGGGCATCTCGGCAAATGTGAGCGGCAACAGCCGTGTGAGGCCAACGCGCCCGGCCAGTGACTGGGTGACCCCGGCAAGAAGGCCGAACTGCTGAGATCCGGTGAGTACGAAGCGACCCGGCGCTCGCTTCGTATCGACCATTCCTTGCAGGTAGGAAAAAAGATCCGGCCAGCGCTGCGCCTCGTCGAACACCGCGCCCTGTTCGAAGCGGGCGAGAAAACCGCGCGGGTCCTCAAGGGCGAAAGCGCGCTCGATTGGGTCTTCGAGTGATACGTAGGCCTTGTCCGCGAAAACTGTTCGGGCCAGCGTTGTCTTGCCTGACTGTCGTGGCCCGGTAATAGCCACCACCGGGAAGCTTTGGGCAAAACGCTGGAGGGTCTCCGTGAGCGCGCGAGGGATCATGTCTGTTTTATACAGAACGAAGATTGAATCGTCAATTTGTATAAAAGCTATGAGGGCTGCGCCGGGTCGTGGCGGCGGTGGGCACAAGCGGATCGCTTGACGCGCATGGTGTGCATCTCGCAAGTCTGGACTTGTGTATGCCCTAAGTGACAACCTCGTCTGTCAGTGCTTGGCGGTGCTCGCTGGCTTTGATCGATCGACGAAAACTCTCCGGGTGAGCCGTGTTTCGCCGCGAGAATCATGGCGGCAACCCGTCTGGCCATCCGGTCTGCAGCTGCGTCGGCATACGGACGCCACTTGCCAGAGGCTAATCAGTTACCCTGTCGGGGCGAACACGGTGGCCATATCCGGCGCGGTAATGGCGGCATCAAACCAGGCTTCGACCTGTTCGAGGTCGGCCGCCGCTATCTGCTCGACAATGGCCATCGGGATCGCGCCAAAGCGCTGGGAAAGCAGGCGTTGTAGGGCTCGAGCCTCGCCTTCGTGCGGCCGGCGCCGGGTCGGCCGGCGACCCTATTTGGGCCTGCCAAGCAGCGCCAGCAGTCCTTCGGCGAGTCTGTGCACGGTCTGCGGGTCCGGTACCGGCAGTCTGAGATAGCGCTGGCCGGTCGCCGGGTCGGTATGCACCAAGCTCGATTGACGCTCGCCTTGCGACGCTGCGGCCAATTCGCCGAGCACCTGGGCGCCAGCTGCCAGCAGCGGCGCCCAGGGATCGGCACTGGCGGGCGCCGTTGCGGCTGCGGCTGCCTGCTCCGCCGGGACTTCCCGGTCGGTGGCGGGCGTGGCTTCGGCCTCGGCCACGCCTTCGCCTGACGCTGGCGGCGGCTCGCTTGCCGGTGCGCTCGCTGCACTTTCATCCGCTTGGTCGGACTCGTCGGACGTGTCGGCGTTATCCGCGTCGTCGTCCTCAGCGGCGTTGGTTGCCGCCAGCGGCGGCGTATCCTGGCCGTCGTCTTCGCTGGCGGCCTGGTTTTCGACGGCGCTGGTGGCTTTTTCGACCGTCTCCATGAACTTCGACAGCCTTGTGCCGTTCAGGACGACTTCGCTTTCGCCGCCGTCGAGGACGCCGGCAAACAGCGATTGCTTGAAGGCCAGCACCGAGAGCATGCCTTCCTCGATCGTTCCGCGGGCGACGAAGTTGATCACCTGCACGCCGCGCGTCTGGCCGAGGCGGTGCACGCGACCGATGCGTTGTTCGAGCACCGCCGGATTCCAGGGCAGATCCATGTTCACGATCACTGCCGCGGCGTGTTGCAGGTTGAGGCCGACGCCACCGGCATCGGTGCTGAGAAAGACGCGGCAGTCGGGATCGTTGTTGAAGCGGTCGATGAGTGCGCCGCGCTTGTCGCTGGGCACGCCGCCGTGGAACAGTACGTGGCCCCAGCCGCGCTCGTCGAGGCGGCGGACGATCAACTCGTGGCTGCGCAGCCACTGGCTGAAGACGACGACCTTGGCTTGCGGGTCGTCGAGGATATCGTCGAGCAGCGCGGCCAGTTCGTCGGCCTTGTAGCCATGGTCCGTTTCGTGGTCGAGCAGGAAGGTGCTGTTACACGACATGCGCATGTTTTGCAGGGCGCAGCGCATGCGCAGCTGGTCCTTCTCGGAGAGAAAGCCGGTGTGCCGCCAGCGGTGCACGATGCGCGCTACCTGGGCGCGGTTTTCCTCGTGGTGGTCGGCCTGCTGCGGGGTCATCGGCACGAACAGGGTGTTGTCGACGCGCTCGGGCAGTTGTTCGAGGACCGCCGCCTTGCGCCGCCGCAACATGATCGGGGCCAGGGTTTCGCCGATCTGCTGCAGCTTGCGGTAGCCGATGACGCGGCCGCGCTCGTCGCGCTCCTGGTGTTCGTCGAGCAGGCGCCAGGTCGGGCCGAGGCGATGCTGGTCGACGAACTGGACGATCGAGATCAGCTCCTCGAGGCGGTTTTCCAGCGGCGTGCCGGTGAGCACCAGGGCGTAGGGGCTGTCGACCTGCTTCAGCGCGCGCGCGGCGATGGTGTTCCAGTTCTTGATGCGCTGCGCTTCGTCGACGATTACCAGGTCCGGTGCCCAAGCTTGGATCAGGTCGAGGTCGCGGCCCAGGGTTTCGTAGTTGGTGATCTTGCAGAAGTCGTTCTGCGCGTAGCGCGCCTGGCGGACTGCGCGCAGGCCGCCGATGACCGTCGCCTGGCGCTCGCTGAAACGGACGATCTCGCGTTCCCACTGATGCTTGAGCGAAGTCGGGCAGACCACCAGCACGCGTTCGGCAGCGAAGTGGCGGGCAAGAATCTCCATTGCGGCGATGGCCTGCACGGTCTTGCCGAGGCCCATTTCGTCGCCGATCAGGGCGCGTCCGGCGCGCGCCGCGAAGAGGGCGCCTTCGCGCTGGTAGGGATAGAGCCCGACCTTGAGCAGGCTCTGCAGTGCCGGGGTGTCGGCACCGCTCGGATAGATCAGGGCCAGTGCCTTGCGGCGCGCTTCGCCATCGCGGACCTCGGCGACATAGGCCAGGGCGTCGTCCTGGCAGCGCAGCTCGTGACCGCTACTGCGGACCTGATCGATGAAGGCGGGGAGGTCGGCAAAGCGCTGCGCCGACAGTTGCCAGCCGCTGCTGGAATCGAAGAGGGCACTTGCCTGCGCCTGCAGCTCGGCCGGGAAGTCGCCACCTATACGCAGGCGGACGCGTCGCTGGCCGGCGTAGTCGAGAAACAGCTCGCTGAACGATTCGCGGAAGCCTTGTTCGAGCGCGCGCTTGTCCGCCGCCTTGGCGGTGATCCGGGCGAGGGTGAATTCGATGTGTTTGCAGGTGCCCAGATCGTTGGTTGCGAAATCGGGGCAGGAGCAGCGGTTGTCGCCGGGCTGCGCGCCGCGGATGACCACCCGGTAGCGGCGCCGGCTTTCGGGGTTGAAAACGGCGAAACCGGAAAACACGGGATGGTCGCCAAGATTCTCGAAAGCGAAGGCTTGCTCGCGGCCGAATTGGCGGCGCAGTCCCCTTTGCCAGGCGTCGGTCGGCAGGTCCGCCGGTTTGCGCTGGCGCGAGAGGCGCGGCTCGCTGGTGCCGCGGGAGGTCGCCTTGCGGCCTTTAGGGGTGGCTTGTCCGGAGGTCTTGGTCATGGCGTCGGCGGGCGTGGCGTGGTGGAGTCGAGGAGGGGGGCATTACCGTAAAAGTCGCATCCGCGACTCACGAAGCTCCCGTCTCCCCTCTGCGGGAGAAGGGCCGGGGGAAGAGACCACAAGACGAAAGATACAAGGGGGAGCGGTCATGGCTTTCGTGAATTGGGCTGTCCGTTCGTGTCGGGCTGCTGCCGATTATAGTGGCTTCGCGCCGCATTGCCGGCCGGCGCGACGCTGCGGATCAGCGCGCGTTTTCTCCTTGGCAGAGGAAAGTGCCGAGCTCGCGTGGCGTGCTGAACAGTAGCCGGTCTGCGTTCGGGAACTGGCCGTAGCCCCAGCTCACGGCCGTAAAGCGCAGGGCATTGGCGCGGGCGGCCGCTTCGTCCTCCGGCGTGTCCCCGACGTAAATGCAGTTCTGCGCGTCCAGCGCCTGCTCGGCGAGGAGTCGGGCGAGCATGCTGCGCTTGTCGGGCAGGCGCGGCGTCTCGCGATCGAGCGCGTACACCTCTTCGAAGTAGGGCTCCCACTGCAGGTACTGGAGAATCAGGCGTGTCGGCACGATGCGCTTGTTGGTGGCCAGGAAGCAGCGCCTGCCGTTTTCTGCAAGGGCTTCGAGCAGCTCCGGGATGCCGGCGAAGACTTCGCTGGCACGGTAACCACTGCTGTCGTAGTGCGCCTTGAAGTGCTCGGCGAGCGATTCGAGCAGGGCCTCGTCGTCGCTACCGCTGAGCTCGCGCAAGGTCTCGGCGAGCGGCGGACCGATGCGCACGGCGGAGAGCGCGATCCGCGGCGCGATGCCTTTTTCCGCCAGGGCCTTGCCGAAAGCATCGAGGATGGCGGCGCGTGAGTCGATCAGCGTGCCGTCGAGGTCGAAAATGATGGCTTGGAACATGGTGTGATCCGATGTCTGCGTCAATGAGCGCCGTGAGCGGTCTGCTGGTGGCATAGGGGCGGTCGATGGTGCCGCATTTATGGAATTCTCAGCTGTTGCGACCTTGATGCCATGAAATCTCGGCGTGCAAGTCCGAGATTTCATGGTGTTCACGTTTGGCGAGAGGGGATGGCGCCGCTTGCTGTGGTGCGTTCAGCGCTTGAGCCGGGCAAACGCGCTGGCCATTGCGCCGCTCGGCTCGGGCTGGCTCTGCTGGCGTTGGCGGGCCTTGGCGGAGACGGGCGCCGGC